>Ga0065711_1028384_pt1 | contig 41579 bp, 19 predicted proteins | sample Hoacrofraction12_FD_59098 | JGI IMG/M metagenome (GOLD analysis project Ga0065711, IMG submission 59098) | Hoatzin crop microbial communities from Cojedes, Venezuela - Epithelial fraction 12 v2 (version 2) | ecosystem: Host-associated > Birds > Digestive system > Esophagus > Crop | place...
TTTTTAAAAAAAAAAAAAAAAAAAAAAATTATTGGAGGAAAAACTAGATTTAAAGCATGTGTAAACAACCAATTGTGTTTTATTATCAGTGTTCTGAGTCTGGATGCTATCACAAGAAATAATGGCTGTCTTTATTAGAGTATACAAGTGATCTTTATTAGGGTGTACAAATGAGCAGTGTGATAATTAGTTAATTAATCTGTAAGCTTGTAGTCTGACTTGAGCAGTGAAGAGATCTGAGGTTTTAGGTTGGACAACTCCACTAGCTCTTCAGCTCCCCCTCCTCCACCCTTAAAAATAGCTTATGTGACGATGCCTTCCCTTCCCCACGGAGAGCGGGGGACAACCAATAGTTGTCAATCAGTTAGTACAGAACTTAATTAAAAAGTCAACCACCTGCAGACTAAATTAGATTGCTTAAAAGTAGTGTATAAGACAGAAGGAATCAAACACATCGTGGCAGATATGAAAAAGAAGTATCTTTTCATCGAATTTGACCACTAGATGACACCACTGCAAAAGAATACTTGTGTGATGTCTGTGAGCAAGCAACACCAGAATGCTTTCAGGGGACACAGTGTTTTTAAAATGAACCTACTTACAGAAGTAGTAGGCAGAGTTCTCTGTTAGGAAGATTGCTGCATCGGACCATACATGAGGTACAGGTTAATATCCTTTCTCTGCTCTGAATGAACTGATGCTGACCACTGCTGAGCTGTAGCAAACGTAGATAATCACAGAGCAACCTTGCCTGTAAGTGAAACTGCTTTTTTTTTTTTTTAACTCATCAATTCTTTGGCTGGTGTCCCAGTGCTTTAGGACTGTTCATTGTGGATTAACCACTGTGTTAGGCCAATTAAAAGATTTGCATACTGTTTTCATCTGTTAGTCTTAACTGGGGCACAGGAGGTGTGTTGGTGGCCATGACTATGCCTAGCTGATGGAGAGTTAGGACGGCAGCAGATAATCCTTGTAAGAGATAAAGTTTTGGCTAGCTTTCCAGCTTTTTCATTCAAACTGGCAACAAGGTATTGCTTGCATATATCTATCTGTATGTAGTTGTCTTGTGAGCTCTAGGGTAAGTTAAGAAGAGACCAGTAGGTAGTAGAAGGCAAAGTGTCTTCTGTGTTCAGACTCTAACAAGTTACAGTGAATTGAAGTTGTTTTCTAGTCTACCAACAAATTTTCCCCTTCGGCACGCAGGCTTCAAAGCTGACTGGATGCAGAGATGCTGGAGCTAATATCTACACAATCAGAAAGTTGTAGGGTGTTTTTTGTAGTGGTAAGGCTTAAGCGTAAGTTCCTGCATACAAAGAAAGTTTCCTACTTCATTTTGAAAGGTGAATTTGAATTCCGGTAGCAAAGTTAGCGTGGTGCTTATGTAACAGCGTAGCTGACAGTACTGGAGAGCAGCTTGTCTATTCATAGAGCAAGTCCAGGTTGAATTCTTACAGCATTGCCGTGTAAGGATCAGTCAGCTCCTGGCCTGGAAAAATCACATTTAAGGAATTCACTTTCTACTGCCCTTAAGTCCTTTGGGACATAAATATTTGTATTTGTTGACTAATAAATGTATTTGCATTTGACTAATGGAAGCTAGGAGATGATGATATCTGGGAGAGAACTTGCAACTCCTTGCTTATAGGTTGTTGAGCAGCTGTTACAACTATTTTTGGGTGCAGCCAATCTGTTAGCTCTCATTTCTGTGCACACTCTCTACTTCTATAACTATAAATTTAAAGGTAAGGGATTTGGTTGGTTTGCCTTATGATTTTAGTTTGTTTTTTTTTTTTTTTTAAATCCATACAATACTATGAACAAAAGGCTGGGCAGTCAAAACAATGCATATACTGGTGTTACTGTTAGTTAGCACTGTCCTGATTCCACAGGAGACAGCCAGTGCAGCTACTGCGCATATAGGATTCTCCTGTCCTGAGCAAAAACATGCTTCTTACTAGTTCCTTTGAAGTGTACAATCTTACCTGTGACTTGACAGACAAATGAAGATGCTAACTCGAAAAGAGCAACTCTTACTGTACTTCAGGAGGCCATTATGTGCATAAAACTTGTCTCGTCGTTGTGTGCTTTTGTTTTGCGTGTGCATCAAACTGTACCAGTTAGCTTAGTAAAAGATGTCACTTATTCCTTCAGATCCTGTCTTTGCTTTCATCTCTCTAATTACTTTCAAGTGTATGAGAACTGTTAGGACAAGGAGACGAGTTACTGCACTGCACTTATCTGACATTTACTGCTTAAAAACTTACTAAAAGCTGACAAAACAGTAGCAAAAAGTCATGGTCTTATTATTCTTAGTACTTGCTACTATAGCTTCTTGTATTACTCTTTTGGGGGTTTCTGTATTCAGCTAACTTTACATACTATTAGAAGATGTACGCTTTTTAAATTTTGGCATTTGAAAAACTGTGCTTTCATTTCGGTGTCTTAAAAAAGTGAATTTCCTTTTGCTTCTGACTCACTGATCATTGTTTTCTTTATGTTAAAAGCTGGCCCCAAAGTATTGCAGTGTTCCCCTGCCACTCTGTTTGAAACAGCCTTCTGCATCCGAGGGATGGTTTTTGTCTGCTTATTGTAAAGCATACAGAGGCACGTTTATAACTCACCTGGGCCTTCAAGGCATCTTGTGTTTTGACTAGAGATGAGGACATAGCAGAACGCCAGACTGTTATTTCTATCACAGTAGTTAGCACCAGCCAGGTCAAAAGCTGTTGTGCAGAATGCTCAGCTGAGGAGCAGGCAGAAGTGGTCTCTTCTCTCACAGCTTGTAGCTCCAGCCTTGGCTGGATGTAAAGGCCTCCTTGGCATTTGGGAAGAACTTCTCTGAGTGACTGAATGTGCCAGTAATTGCAGGGTCAAGGTTTCCGCTTGACATCCTGCCATGGCTAGTTTTGGCCTGTTATGTAGTGGAGCGCAGCTTCTCTTTCTTGCCTTCAAATTGTGGTGGTCTTCTGCTTCAGCAGAGGTAGGCAGAGATACCTGCTTGTCCTGCTACTCTTAATAACTTGTGTATGTGCCTTTGAGTTGCTGAGCTGAATGAAAGAGAAACGTGGCAAGAAAGTTATATTTACCCTTTGTTCTGGGTTTTCCTGAATCACTCTCATCTAGGACTGCTGGCGAGTTTGAAGCATGTACCGTGTCCTGCCCTTGCTAGGTGGGTGGTTTCCCTCGAGCAGACTCTCCTAGTGACCCAGTGTTCATTTGCCTAGATGTTATTTTTCAGTTAGGAAGGATAAACTACTGAACTCACTGAGCTACTTGAGAAATGATGGTGTCTCAGGGCCTCTAAATGAGGGAGGTCTTACTACTGCTTTCTCCTCTGCTTTTGGCTGTGGCCAGTATTTGCCTCTTGCGCATGCTTTAGTTGTCACCAGATCCTTCAGTGAGCCACCTGAAGTAGTTGATAGGACAAAAACTTATCCCGCTCTTCACATTGATTTAGTTTCGGGTTTTGATTTTTGTTGTTGTTTTTAGGTAAGTGAAATCAATTTAATGGCAATCAGTAAATGATACTGAACGCCAGAGCTACAAAAAGCAAGCAGTGCATCAAATATGTGGCTGGAAGGAGGAGTGGCAAGGGAATATTTCCCGCTTTTGGCAATGTTGAACTGTTAAGTCATCTCTGCATCTCCTGGAGCAGTAGCCTCTGGCTGCAGGTGCGGTTTGCTTTTGTACGGCTTCAGCCTGCCGCTTCCTTACTGTTCTTCTGGGAGTGACAAGGTTCAGTCCTACCTTAAGGTTTTCTGCTAATTGTGTTAAGCTGCTCTTCAAAGCGCAGCCCAGAGTCATTCTTCTAGACAGAGACTGATGGAGTTGTGTTTCCACAGAAGAGACACAGTCTCCACCCAGTGCCTCTTGTCCTTAGGTTGCTGGAGTCAATTTTGTTCTTTCACCTGTGCAGCTGACCAGCCCCTACCCAAAATTCATGGAAATCTGTGGAAGAACTCAGCTTTTTTCATTGGAGAGAGATGATCATGTGCACTGGTATTTTAAAGAAATTACAGTGGTGATGTGTCCTCTGACTTTGTGTTTAAAACTTTTGGGCTCCTGTGTTGTTCTTCGCTTTCTTCCAGAACCAACAGATTTCATCATATAGGCTGAGGACTTTATGGAACCTTTCCCGTAATGTAAGAGGACCTCAGAGAGTTTGGTTTCTGAGGGTGGCAAAAAATAAAGCTGTGAGCATAAAATCCATGCTCGGGTCAGGGCAGAGGACCTGTACCCTGTTGTTGATAGCAGCCTGTAGTGCAGAAAGAGGTATGCAAAACTGTTGGAGTATGGGGTAAACCTTTTGCAGGCTTACTGTTCTAGCTTTTGGGTGTTGGTGTTTGAGCTAGAGTTTCTGGGACTGTTGTAGAAAAGTTCATGATGGCTCTGTTCTCAATTTATCTGATCCTTTTCTGAATACGTTTGGGATTCACTTAGTGTGGCTGTAAGCTTTTTCACAGTGTTTATTTGAAGAAAGTGCTTCCTGACTGAAGGGGATATTGGGGTACAAATTTATTTACTCTGACGCTGCTGTCTTTTTAGATCGAGGTGCCCCCAGTTCTTATTTTATAGGAAACGGTGAGCGAACATGGTTGACTTTGACGTAAGCTCTGTAAAGATTGTAAGGTATCCTTTTTAGAAAGTGTTTCAAGTAGTATGCTTCATTTGAGTGTCCTGCTTCAGCTTTCAAGTCTGCTGTTTTATGTGCCTCATGATATAAAATAAGAGTCGTAATAAGTGAACCCAGGGAATGATGAGGCTATTGAGAAGAGCAGACCTTCATTTGCGCTAGAAGCAGTGTGTCTTTGCCTCCCTTAGCCCGGGGAATTGGCTGCTACTAGCCATGACTTGACTATAGCAAGGCTAAAAAAAGTCTTCATTTATAGATTATTATTTCTTTAATGCCAGAAGGAAGGTTGCATCACTTTCTTTATTCCCCTGTCTATCAGTAACCATTAGATTTCATTGTATTATGCGTTTATTGAGACAGATAATATGTGTTTCACTTGATTCCTTCCCCAAAGACTTCTGGTAATTATTTCAATGAAGGCAAAGAGGATGGAGAATCCCTTGCTTTCTGTGATAGTTTATTCCATTAGTCATTCTCCCTGTTTAATAATAAAGAGGGGGGGGGAGGAGGCAGCTTTATTGGGGATTTTGCTGCTCACTAAGTCAAGTGTATGGAATATATAATTTCCATTCTTATAGAAGGAGATGTGATACCCTGTAAATTACAGGGCTGTCCAATGGATAAGCAGGTAAATTAAGTGTTGGTAAAATACTCGGTGACTAAACATTCAAATCTTTTTGTCCAGGAGGGTTGATTCGTGTGCATGTTTTAGCCTCTTTGTCCTTTCGTGGCATTGGGTAGCGTAGGTTGCCATTTAGCTTTCATGTGGCTGTTTTACTGATTACAAATGCAGTGTATGTGCACTCCCTCTAGTGGTCTGCAAATAGTAAACAAAGGAGAAAAAGTGTCAGTAGCCTTAGGCGTTGGTGATCTTGACTATTTTCCATTAGAAGTTAACTTAAAAGTGTTTTCTAAATGGAATTGAACTCTCTAGGAAATCTATTTTGTAATCTGAAACAGAAATGATTCTACTGAGAAGTCTTTTTTAGCAGGTGATCTGTGTTGGATTTAAAAACCCAGCACAATATTACACATTCTGCCATGCAGTCGGGTCTGTATTATTTAGTGGGAAGGGGACACTGTGATGTTCCAAATATTGGAAAACCAAGGTGCTGTAATGATAGACTTTTCTCTTCGGACTCAGCCAGAGTCTGGTGCTGGGCCAGACCTGAATAATCCATGTTGGACTTACTTTGCGAACAGCCACTAGGATCTGTCTGTATTTCATACTTGGGTGCTCTTGATTCTTTACGCAGAGTCTATTTAGATTTGCGCAGTTAAGTAGCCTGGGCTCCACTCACCAGGAGAATGTGTGAAATGTGTGTCCCAGCCCCAGAGCAGCCAGCGGTGGAACGGCAGCATGCCTGCGGCCGGGGAATCCGGTGAGCTGCAGCTGCCTCTGCGTGCGGGCAGCTCGGGTGGCCCTGTGGAGAATTCAGTATCGGTCATATTGTTGTCTTTAGGAATATATAAAGATGTTAATAGCTTGGTGTTTGTTTTTGGGTTTTTTTTTGTGTGTTTTTTTAAATAACATATCCCGTTGGAGCATCCTGGAGCTCTCTCCCTGTTCGAGAGAGGCTTGGGGAGGACAGCTACAGGCACTAAACTGCATGACTGGTCCTAGCTGAATTCACAAGTGAATAGCACCCAGGATATTTTAATGTTTTTTACTTTTTTTCCCCTCTGTCCCCCCTTCTTTTTTTCCCTTCATTGTGTGCGGATTTTGGATAGTTCTGTCTGCTTGCAGAAAGAGGCATTTAAGAAATATTTTGACATTTTGCCAGTGTTCAGTTCAGATAAAATAATTTGTCTGTCATAGGTTTGTTGGGGGTTTTTTTGTTTGTTTTTAACTTAGATGTGATGCCATGCTAATTCAAGCCCTGTGCTTCACGTAATCTCCATTTTACTCATTTCAAGTGACAGCGTTTGGTGCCCAGAGAAGAGAATTATTATGTGTTCTTTCTCCCCCCACCCTTTGAGCTTTTAGTGGTAGTATGTGACAGCAACCATTGACTGCAGTAGTTAATTTTCATGAAGCAGACAAGGCTTTAGGAAATTAAACTAAAAAATATGAACCGTGGAATTCCAGAAAGAGGTGAAAGTTAGTGGTTAAGAACCAGCTATAATACAGTTACCCAGCATGAAGTGTCAATTAATTATACTTTTTAATATGTACTTAATTCTGCCTTTTATAACTAGCATTCAGGATGGCAAAGGGATAGACTTGTTTTGTCAATTGTGTGCATGCCAGATGGAGCCTTAATATGTGTCAGCAGATAAATGGGCCATTATTAAGATTAGATGCATAATGATCGTTTCAGCCTTGTTTATTTAGGTCATCAACAGCAGTAGAAGATGATCTCTTAAAAGTAAAAATACTTTGGGCTGAAAATCTTTTGCTTTTCTTAGGCTACTATCAAAATAGATGTAAAGGTTTGGTGTGTAGCTTTAAAGTAACATGTTATGTTAACTTTTAGTTTACGTAAGTGAGAACTGAAAAAAAAAAAAGAATTTAGCACCACAAATAATTCTACCAGTGACTGGATTTGTTGTCTTGAGTAGTGAAGCTGATAGCTGTGTAACTGAACACATTCATCTGCTTATTACACAGCACTCATGAAATTAATATTTTACCCAGTATTTCAGTGCAAGGCTCTTAGGTGTTTACTTATTTAGTAGACAATACAGTGTTCAGTTATGTATGTATTCTTAAAATAGCATCTGCTACAACTTTAGTCTCCTTGCACTAGTGAAAGACTTTGATGGTACTAAATGTCTGTATTTTATTTCAGGTTGCAGTGTAAGATTTTGGAAGTCATTGCTCCAGCCCATCACAATGGAATAGCAAACGGCCACGCCAGCAGTGCTGACGGAGACACAATTGTCATCAGCGACAGCGACGACTCAGAAACGCACAATAGCTCTGCGCAAAATGGGTAAATGATACTTTTACAGTATAAGGCATTTGAGCTGGGTGGAAATGAGACTAAAGCAGACGTGGCAGGGTCTGACCGAGAAGAATTACTTGATCTGTATGGATCGTGAGCGTTCAGCCAGCTGAAGGTGACAAGCTGAATAGTCACAGGTGCCAGTTATGCTGTGTGTAATCCACCAGAGAGCTGTGCGTTGTGAGAAATGGAGTGCCTGCGGAATATCCGTTGTTAATCTGTTTGGAATGACGGTGCTTCTGTTGAGAGATGGTGGAAGAGCTGTGTATGCCTCTCGCTAGTCCTCTGTGCTGCTACAGCTTGGAAAATGCAGCCGTGTTCTGCATTTCTACAGTCTGGTTCTCCTTGGCACGATGTATGACTTCACTTCCATCATGGGGCTCAGGGTTGAGATTGCCTTATAATAAGAGGACATGGTCTTACTGGAACTCTCTGAAAAGTCCTTCCAGAGACTTAATGTATTTGTGTCAAAAATATAGCAATGTACAAAGCTCTCTTCATTGTGCATGTGTCCATATAAATACATACCATTGTATTGGTATGTATCATGGAATTGATTATGATTGTAGGTGCAGTGAAACAGTGTGTGTCTTGTCTTAAGGAACTGCCTATAGGCTGGAGTAGCTTAATAACATTGAGGAAGAGAGCTTCTTGTCTATAATTGTGGTGTTTAGTTTGGAGTATCCCTTTACCGGCCAGTGACTGAGCTTACATATTCAGCTTATCCTAGCAGTGTAACGGGAGGAAAGATTTCTGTGCTTCACAGGCACGATGTTGATGACAGAAGAGGGTTTGAAGCGGGCCCCAGTCTTGTGTCTAGCAACATATGGGCTTTACGTGAACTCTTATTCACTTTGAGATGTTGTGTGGATGCAGAAATTATTTGCATTGATTGCTGCATGAGGACTTCCATGTCCTGGCATGCCTGGAATAACTAGGGTGGAGCTCTTCACGTGGCTAAGAAAACAACATGAGATAAATAATTTTTAAAATTCTCTGCTCTCTCTTGAAGGCAGTGTCCAAGTTGTTCATGAAGAAAGAGGTCCTATGTCTTTGACAAAGTAAATGCATTTTCTGTGTTCCACAAGGCATATGGCATTTGAAAGGAGGTTATTTGTGGAATAATGCAAGCGTGCACAGAGCTGACTGTAGGATTGATCCCTTTATATTGCTGTCACTTCCATGCATGCAGAGCTGGTAGTAAGACTCAGTCTTACACTCCCAGTCTGTGGTTCTCCCCAGCTGACTACTTATTTTGACAAAGCAGAGAAGGGAGGGGAAAATAATTTCCCTCTCTTAGAAAGGCAATCTTGTGAGAATATACAAACTCTTGAAGCACTGTTCTGTGGCATACCTAGCTAACATCTGTGCTACAAGCTTGAATTGCAAACCTCTTACAGCTTTAAAACGCTTACTGGAAGTTTTAAGTGAGTCTTTTTATAACAAATGCAAGAGTGTAAGAACACTGCAATTAGTCTCTGGATATATTCTGGGTATATGCAAACTTGGAAAATATTGTTTGCTGTACCTGTAAAACCTGTCTGAAGGTAGAGCATTGTTGTCAATTTTCATATACTGGCATCTAAGATTGCTTATACCCTTATTCATAACAATAAGAAATCCCACTGAACTGAACGGCATCGTTTTGCAGCCCTAAGCCTTCAGGGACTGTATTTTGCTGTTTATGGAGAAACCTAGATGTGAAGAGTATGGATGTTGTTTGGCTTGGGACCAATGTCAAGTTGATATGTGCAGAACCGCAGTTCTGCCTCCGTCTGCACACAAATGTGCAGGTTTTGAGACCCAGCCTTCATGCAAAGCTGCAGTGCCATTAAACAATGGTACAGCAGATGCTCGGTGTGTTTGTGAGAGAGGGGGAGGGGAGCACAGCACAGATTGATGGGCCATCTGCAAATATTTTTCCTAAAGAATCTGTAAGGCTAGAGAATCTTAACTAAAAATAGATGTCATTAGAGATCCCAACCCTTCTCTGACCCTACTGCTGTCTGTGTGGGGCAGAAATAGCTGCGCGTTCTGTGCAAGTGTTCCTGCTGACCTTTTTTATTGTGTTCTGTAGTAAAAGCTGAGGTTGTACAGGCGGAAAGAGGCCAGGATGCTCTCACTCCTGCACTCCCTCAGAAAAACAGGCTGCCTTGTAAGGCCTGGGCTAGGAAGCAAAAGGTAGCAATCTTCTGAGATCATAAACCGTTAATACTATGCCCTGAGACCCACTAGTACAGCAGGATATTGGTCGTCATAGGATGGCAGTGTTCATACCTTAAACCGCTAGTGTTGGGGGTAAGGTTGAACTGCTGTATTCGCCTTAGCACTCAGCAGCAGACTGGAGATTCAGGAGCTTTTACTGCCAGATATGTATAATACTAGATGCAACTTAATTCATGGCATTCCTCCTGCCAGAGCTGTGAGTAATGCAAACTATCAGCCACATCAGAAAGACTAGAAGAAACATTGCTTCATGGCTTGCTGGCTGGTTCGTGGTGGTGAATTTGGGTGTTTATTCAGTTTGAAGTGAAGATACTCTTCATTTTGGGGAAGGATTAATTGTGTCTGCAAATTTTAGGTTGCAAGCAGAGGTAACAAAGTTTTTTGGAAGTAATGCCAGTGGGACCCTACCGTCCAGATTTTTTACCATCTTCAGCCTAGTTTTCTGCATCTATTTGGAGAAGAAGTTATGAAGGGATATGACCTCAGAAAGCGAGGTCATAGCTTGTCATTAAAGCTGTACATTGTCTTCAGTACAACAAATCTTTCCTCATCTTTAATTCTTATCTTTCCTCTTTCCTTTCTTCTGTCATCTCTCCATCCCCTCAATCTAATAATAATGATGGTAGGTCTTGGTCCCCTTTGTATTTTAAGGAAGGACCAAAGTACTGGATCAAAGGCAGCTAAAAATGTCATCAAAAGGTTCAAAGTCAGGATTTTGTTGCGAAGTGCTGTTGTCTCTAGAGCGGTACAACCAGCATGCTGTGTTAACAGTCTGCAGGTTGCTCTGTTTCCTTGTTGAAGTTTTAGTCAGATTCCAAAAAATATTTGCAATTCCAAATGGGCAGTTGTAATTGCTCAGTACAGAGTAGCTTGTCACAAGCAACCTTCAAAGTTGGGCAGAAGTCAGCTTTTCTACCAAGATCAATATGCTGACAGCTTACCTCTGTGTAAGGCTTGCGCTGGAGCATAAGGACACCATAAATGATTGTGTTATTTAGCAAGCATTCTGCAAGGGAACTTTTCCCGTTCCCAAACTTAGTCAAAGAGAAGAAGAAAAGCCACTGCTTTCTTTTGGAAAAGGGGGACAGCATTCGCTTTAGATGCATTCCTGATCCTCTAACCCTCAGTATTTTTCTGTGCAGTTTTTCTAGTTTTGTTCTCCAGGTTAAATAAACCTGGAACAGGTTGCCCAGAGCAGGTGTGGAGTCTCCTTCTCTGGAGATATTCAAGACCTGCCCAGACAAGGTCCTGTGCAGCCTGCTGTAGGGGACCCTGCTTTGGCAGGGGGGTTGGACTAGATGATCCCCAGAGGTCCCTTCCAACCCCGACCATTCTGTGATTATGTGATTAATACCACAAGATGCAGGTAGCTCCAGCAAAACTCGGACCTGATAATATAGGTAGTCATGTCCTGGACAAGTAACTCAGGACAAGGTCTCTGAAGTTTCTTGGTGAAGCTACCTTAAGACCATGCAGTCTGAATATCATACAGCAGGACTGTAAGCAGAAATTTATATCCAGGTCGTTTTGTCACTATGCCAAAGTAACTGAAGGGCTGATAAGATTATTATCTGTCGGTGGTTTAGAATAACCTCATTCAGAAGAGCAAGACTTTGCCAGGTGCTAGGCAGAATGCAGTAGAAACTAGTGTAATATGGGTGAGTCAGTTCCAGTTTTCACCTACAAAGTTAGAAGATACTCTGCTATTCTTTCCTCTGGATCTGGTGGTCTGTCAGAGCTGACCTGTGATGACCTGCTGCAGGGGATCTCTGCTGCAAAATGAGTCTAACCTTTCCTAACTCTTATGTGTTTTATATAAATGCTTTATAAAGTAAAATATGATCAAAAATAGTATTATGGCTTTTATGCCAAAGTGACTAGCTAATCTATGTAACTTTTGAAGCTTACTATGTGTGCTGAATGACCTTTTTCTTCCTCTTCTGTGGTAAGCAAAATTTTGACTTTGAATTTGGATTTATGGGGGAGGATTTCAGGAATATGTAAACTTCTTAGAATAATCATTGGAAACTCAGAAACTAAGCAGAAGAACTTAGTATGTTTGGAAATTAGGTTGGGGCTATTACAAATGATCCACTGAAGGTGAGAGAAGGATTTACTCAAAAGTGAAGGTTAACAATACAAGAGTTAACCATTTGATTATTCTTTGGGCCTTACTTTTGATTACAGAGTGTATTGGATCTTAGAATCTATTAAAAATGTGTAAATAAGCTAATATAATTTTTGGCATTCTGGCTTTTATTTTGTATCTGAACACTAGCTGTTAGGGTCCTTCTTAAGCTTGTTAGACTAAAGGGCTGGAAACCTGGCGTGTATGATGAGGGAACAAGTCTGTATTTGATGCTATCCACAGATCCGTAGCGACAGCCTTCATTGCTGTAGTTTTCCTGTCTTCAGACTGAAGATGGTCATGGAAGACCAAGTCACACTATGACCAAAATATGAACCCTATTTTAACAAACTTAAAATTATAGGCAGAGATGCTAAAATCCTGCCAGTGAGTATACTGAACTACTTTGTTTATGCTGTTTATGTCTGCTTTGCTAATGTGACTAGCTGGGTGGAATTTTTAAACTATTTTTCTTAAACTGGAGTTGGTCTGAGTGACTCAGCTTGAGACTTTGACTTGGATAGCATTGTACAAGGCAGACAGTGTATGCCATAGTGCTTATCTGTAGGTCCAGTAGACATGTTGCTGTTTCCAAGTCTAAATCTTCTTTCCTGTCTCTTCATTTGTATTTAACTATGTTGGTCATTCAATCATTGTAAACTATTTTTCTCCAGAAATTTTCAAATTATTCTCATCTAAAGTGACACCAACTGTGGATAAGTACTGTTTCTTTTAAAGTTCATTTGTATGAATTAATAATGTATTTATTATTTGTCATCTGAATGTTGCATATCTTTGGACTTCTATTTCACAGAGTCAGTGGGGAAAAAATAAGAATTGGAGCAAATTTCGTATTCAACAACCTTGCAAAGTACCGTTCACTGCATCTTGTGTGTGTTCTTCATAGGGGTGAAGGATAGCAAGTGGTATATTGATTTATTTTGTTTTGTCACAGACTCCACCTTCAAGCATTTTGTAAATGCCAGAAGGACTGATGATGATGAAATGCATAGCTGTTAATCTCCTAGTTCGTCCACATAACTTCTTCACCTTCCCTTACTGATGAAATAAGATGATGGTTGAAGTCTTCCTGATAAAACAATAGGACTTTTGATTACAAATTGCCACCCTAAGCGAAGTTAGTTCTGTTCTTTAATAGCAAAATGCAACATTATTTAAGGAAAACGTCAGTAGTTTAACTCCGTTCATGAAGTATGTCTATAAATATACCACACTGTTTACAGTCTATTGTCTATGGCAAAAACCCTCTTTGTTTTTTAAAGGAGTGAATTTTGTTTTGGTAGCACACCAGATGCTGGGTGGTTATCCTCGTAGGGAGAGGTGTAGGAAAGCAGTTACAGTTATGTTAAAAATGAAGAAATATCTTCCATGGGGAAAAATCTAGTTCTCTGTAGCTGATAGCTGTACACGGGAAGTACACTTTGGGGAGAAAAACACCATGTAAGTCTAAGCATTTATTGTAAAGTGTAGATGCATTGCCTTATGACTCCTGTTTTCAGAATGTTGTTGGTGAGGGTGTTTTTTCTAAATCGATATTTCAGAAAAATATTCTACCTGGTTTTTATTCATTTTGAGATCTGATCCATAGCTCTATGGCTACTATTTTTGTTCATTTTTAACTCTGTCTTTCGGACTCCTTCCTCATCATCTTTTTCTCCTTTCTCCTACCTTCCTGTTGCCATCATGAATACTGAGAGTATCAAGCAGACAATTTTCTGAGGGATAGAGATGTATCATTACTTGTCTCCCGCTTTGTTCTGTCTACTCCTTGCTAAGACAGCCAACAGCCTTGATCCCTTTTCCTGTTCCTTGCAGAAACTGGCTTTGATTCAGGGCTGAATCTAGTGGTAGAAAAGTTGGCAGAAGTGAATAGATCCTGTTTGGTACCAGTGGAAGTCACAGCGTGTATTAAATATCCCTGGGTATTTTCAAGAGGTCAATTGTGTATGCATATAAATGTATTAAATGTGTACGATATAAGACCAGTGTTCTGTGATGTAGTTAACTTATTTTTTTATTCATTTCCTAGGGAGAAGAAAGCCATAATTGATCCTTCTTTGTTCAAATACAAAGTCCAACCTATTAAAAAAGAACTATATGAAACCGTGATCGTTAGAGCATCTCAACTGAGGTAAAAATTAGTATATGAAAGTTTAAATTGTGCTTTATAACTGCATGATTTGTGTAAGTCACTGTAAGATGTTTTTGATACAAAATGGCATTTTAAAATATTACAGTTATTAATTAGAGGCACTGGGACAAAATACTGTGTTTCACAGGCTATCCGTAGCAAGGGTTCCAAGCTTTACTAGTATTAACACACATACCAACTCCTTACAATTCTCTGCTGTTGTTGGCACACAGGTGAGACTTGCTGTTGCTTCTGATACAGCAGTGCCTACTGCTGTGACTGGAGTAGGTGGAAAAAGTTTGAGAACCCTCTTTTGTGATACTGATGAACTGTTGGCATTCTGAGCTCACTGTGAGGTAGCATTACGGGTTTGGAATGTTAGAGCAGACATTGGCCATCAGACTGTTCTACTGCTCTAAAACACAAGGCTGCAAAGAGCTTTTGCTTCTTAAATAGCGTAATTTTGTATTGAATTTAGTTGAACTTTTTTTTAGAGTAGATAGTGCATCGAAACTTCAGAAACTGGATACTTTGGAACAAAACTGATTTCAAGTAATTTAGTTCCAGTGTGAATCGAGATTACTTTCTTTGTTACCTACTCCTGTGTAGTTTGTTTTCTCCTTCCCATGAAGTAGTGCGCGTTCACTGGGATGCTGGGAAGTGTTCGGAGCGCCCGATCTCCTGTAGCGAGGAGTGCCTCAGCCTGACCAGGCAGTGTGTGAATTCACCCCTCGCACTTGTTAACTTGAGACTTCTGTACTTTGCTGTCTCGTCCGAGAGATGTGAATGCTGCTTTCCTGCTGTTCTAGTTTGCTTGTTTGTTTTCATCCCCTTCTGAAACAATCAGGCTTTAATTTTATATGAGGATTTTAAAAGCTACTGTGATAGAAAGGAATGTTTGGAGGATCTAGCGGGGGTGAATAGGCTGTGGAGTTTGTATGTGTGGACATACGAGGAACAAGAGGACATACCAGCAACTTCAAAACAAAAATTACAGATTAACTGTTTAAGTATTACTTGGGTTTTGTTTTGTTCATAAGGAAATTTTTAATTGAAGTGGGGTTGCAAAGAATGGCTGTTAGTTACAATAGTAAGCGTGTAATTTATAATTAAGAAAATGTGAAATAGGTCAGTCATATGATCTGTTACATGTGTCCTTGCGCTTACTGTCAGCTGTACTCAAACAATAATTAAAGATGTTAGTTGATAATGTAATCTTTCTTTCCTGGTACAGCCGGAGGAAGCATCTCTTATCTCGTGATAGACTTAAACTTTTTCTGAAACAACACTGTGAACCACATGATGGAGTCATTAAAACTAAGGTAAATGCGAAGGAATAATTTGTGGGATGGAATTTTTTTTTTGCTCTTCTCTACTAGCTGCTCAGAGATTCTTTTTTAAGCTACATCAAGTTTAGCTTTTTGTAAGGTATACTGTATTGAGTTAGTATTTGACTCTTCCAAAATAAAAAATGTATACTGCAACTTTTTTCTGTTGATGCCGTGAAAAGTCGGATTGAAAAACAGGGTTTGTTAACTTTTGCTTGTGAACAAGATAGTAGTTTTTCTGTACATCAAGCAGAATTTAATTCTCTATTTTCTTCTTTAGCTACCAGTTTAGAAAAGTCCCCAAAATAAAAATGGGAGCTTTTACCTAGAAAAATGTTATTTATTAAAACATAATGTAATTTTGCTTAGTCTACACATGAATTGTTTTCATTCTTCATGGTATGCAGCTGGTATTTCGAAGTCAAATAAAAAATATTTATATTTTGGCACAGTAAGCTAATATCATTCAGTTGTAATGCTTTTAGCTGGAAAATATTTTATTGTAGATTGAATTCAGTCTCCAGTTGTTCAGTGAGACAGAAGTACTGAACAGTTCAGGTGTCTGGAATGGGCTTTTGGTGAGGCCTTAGACGTTGAAGATGTCAAGATGCATATTTTTGTCATCTCATGTGAAGATGTATGGTGATACTTAGTACATTCAGACTAAAGTTCACATCTTAGTCTGTGCAGGATGACTCTGAGCATTTATGCTTCCTTGTGCTGAAGGAACTGAGCAGCTTTTCCCATGCTTATCAAGTAGGCAGCAATTTCCCTTGCCTTGCTTGCTGTGCTGCAGGAGATTGTGGACTCTTTCACTGCATATTGGAGCCTTGACCCTGAAATCCTTCTTATCTTTGTCTTGTTTTCAGGAAGTAACATGTTTGTTTATTATGCCTTGTATTTTCTGTGTGTGTTTAAGAGGAATCCACACACAGCTGTGTAACTGCTCGTTCTGCTCAGGAAAGCTCTGAGAGATGAGAGTGTCAGTGGGAGTCTTGCCTCTGAAAGTTGTAGAACATGATAAAGGCAAATGATTTCTAAATAAGCTTGTAACTTTAAAGTCTGTCTCTTTTAAAGAAATGGAAATAGAAGAAAACAGAGCTGAAAGGGGTAAACCACCCCCTTGCTTGGGCTTGTTGGCGATCATGTTGTCCTTGATGTGATACAGTGTGCTGGGTCTAGTGATCTATGAGCAATGCTTTCTGGTGCCTCAGAAAAATTGTTGTATTCTGTATATGTGTGCGTTTGTCATCTTCTCTTTGGCTTTTGGCGGGGTGTCTCCTCGTTCCCTTGTCAATTGCCTTGCATTTCAGCAGTTACGTGAACATGTCCTGTTTGGCTTGTCTCCTTTGTGTCCTCATCTGTATCACGTGATAAGGGCAGACCTCCTGAAGTCACCAGGTTGAGAAAGCTGACTTGAAAAGAAACTTTGATGATTCAGAGTGAGAGAAGTCATAAATTTTTTCCTCCTCCAGAAATGTTTAAGTATAATAGAGAATTATGTGATTCTTCAGTAAATTAATTTTCCAGCTTTCTCTGTCACGATTCATTCTCAACACATTTCAGTAACTTACTAGGAAGACTGTGTCCAGCTGTGTTTGCTGAAAGGCATCTCAAGAAATAAGATCTTACCAAATGAGGCCAAATTCTGTTTTCAAACGTGTGCTGCTTACATTATTGTTCACTTGGTAACTCTACAGTTATACTATTTCAGAGTTTTATTTCTTATCTTAAGCTAACCAGTTGTGACTCTAGTTACTTTTCTTGTCTTTTTTTCGTGAATTAATGTTTCATTGATCCGCTTATATTTCTGAAAAAGAAAGAATGTCACAATGAATATTTTTTTTTTCATCTTTCTTACTAAGGCAACATCAATTGCAAAATATAATCTAGCAGAACAAAATTTCTCCTGCTTCTTTCCTGATGACCCACCCACCTTTATCTTCAGTCCTGCAAGCAGACGGCGAGGGAGACCTCCAAAGAGGGCAGCTACTAGTCTTGTAAGTAATAATACTTTTAATTCCAGATGAAGACACATCAGCATAGTCTTTAAGTTCTTCCATTTTGTCTGAACTTTCACAGAAGTTGTAATGCAAGGTTGACATTGTGCTTTTTTCTTTGAGGATGAATTGGGATATATTATATAATTGCTATTAAAGTGGATTGCTTTATAGTTAAGCTAGTAAAAGGGACCATACCTGATATGTTATCTTCTTATTTTTATCTTTTGTATTGCTGTGATCCCACTAAGAAACTAGCTTTTCAGTATGTTGTGAAGGTGCATATAGAGTACTTGTCCCTTCTGGGACTGTTTAGTAAATAATTTGCTAAAAAATTGTAATTTGTACTCTTAGATACAGTTATGTCACCTGCCTATATGTAAACATACCAAAGCTTAGTGCTCTGAACTACTTAAAAAGAAAGTAGTAACAAAAAGTTTTGGATTTTCTTCCTCTCCCTCTTCCCTCCCAACTATTAGGCAGGATCTCTGAGTACATAGTATGTTTGTGGGAAACTTACAGCCTGTTTTTATTCTTGTTTTGGAGAACTGTTGAAAAATTGGGAATATCTGTTGCTGGTCATTTCACTGTGGATATGATGTTCTTTTTTTCCACTCCCCCTCTGAATTCTCTATCAGGAGGACGAGATTACTGCTAAACAAAGTATCCAAGGAAACAAAAGTAAAGTAGCAAGGGAAAAGACAAGGTTCCAGAAGCAAAAAGAAGATATGCAGGCCATGGGTAAGTTGAGGTTTAGTCCTCTGACTAGTAGAACCAGTTTTTGCAGGTCTGAGAGCAGGCCATAATTAGAGTATTTTTGGAGTTGTACCCTTCAAAGGGAAAATGCAGTAAGAGTGCATTGCCACAACACTATTGCAAAGTGCTCCTTTCAGTGGTTAGAGTGGTTGTTTCCTGAATTATTTTTTAATTATAATTATGTTACTAAACTGGGGAAATGTAGGAAGCTTGCAGCCCAGCTGTGTAGATTTCCATCTCAGATAAATAAAGAGCAAAATAAGTTTTTGCAGAAGTTCTGAAGTCACGCATAAATTTTACTAGCTGAAGGTATATCAAAACATGAACATTCAACACAAATCAATCTGTTGTATGAGGAAAATCCATAAATGGGAAAGCTACCTCAAAATTTAAAAGAACTGCAGTGCTTTCTAAATGTGTAATAATCCTTAAGGAAATCTTGAGTCTTTCTGAGGATGTTTGTGCGTAGATATTTAAGGTATGTCTAAATGTTTTGCAAGATTTCTTACAGTACATTTACTAATTTTTCTAATTAAAGGAGCGCAAATCACTTAAGATATTTTTGTTTCAGACTGAATTATTTTGGCTTAATTTCGACCTGTTTCTTGAAATCAAACTTAAAAAAAATAAATCAAATGGAGGAGGGGACCCACATACATTTTGTATGGGTTTAACTAACTAAACTGGTGCATCTTCTTGGAGAGGCACGATGATGTTCTTCTGGATTGTAAGCAATGATGTCCTTCCTAAGGAAAGGCTGTTATCTGTGGAAATATTTCCATGAAATTCGGGTTTCTACCTCTTGTTTCCATTATCATAGAATGTTTTAGGATGGCAGGGATGTCTGGAAATTATCTAGTCTAACATCTGCTTAAATAACAACAGAGGTGCCTGAGGATGGTCAGCGCCTTTTCTTCAAAGGAGATGGTGATACTAGGGTTTAATGGGCTCCACTAAACTTGTGTGTCCACTTTTTTGCACAGCTAGCTTCTATTTGCTTATGTGCTGGAAATGACAGCACAGAACAAGGTAATAGCTGATCAACATCACTGCTGCTTCCTATCTTGTGTGGTGTTAACTACAGCTTCTAGAGGGCTGTTTAAGACACATTATGGCGTAATTTTATCTTTGTGTTACCCCGTTGCACCCCAAAACCCAATGCCCTTGAAACTTACAGTTTCAAACAATGAAATAGCAGTCAGCCTTGAAAGAAGTTGCAGAACATGGAGATACAAATGTATTCTTTGTACTTTCTGGCCTCTTCACTAGAAAGCTGTCACAACATGTTGATATTCAGACTTTGTAAATGCTTTCTGTTTTTGTTGAGGACATAAAATGATGATGAATGCATCAAATAAGTAATAATAATTAAAAAAAACAAAACTGTGATGGCACACTTGTTCTGTGTGTTCATTTTTGGCCCAATGTTGGTCCATGATTATAAATTAAAAAAAAAAAATGCAGTTCTTTTAATTTGAAATCGGCAACACATTATACTGGTAATTTGAAAAGTATGATCCCATCCATGCAATAAGCTTAGAAGTACACTTTGAAATATATTTGTGTTATTGAATATTAATTTAAACATTTTATGTGTAAATAATGTTCAATTGGAATGGCAATTAGTGACATTCATGAAGTCTGCTATAAAAAGATGCTATAGTACTTTACTAATGATGTGGAAAGGTAGCAAAATGTGAATTACCTTGAAAGGTCATCCTTCTCAGTATGTAGAAGACAGTGGGGGATCAGCTTCACTGCTTTTGTTTGCTGGGTGAGAGCCATTGCTGGTATGTGTAGTAACTATCTGTAAAAGCAATCTAGCCCATTTTCAGAATTTTATGGGAAAATGCAATCAAAATCTTTTTTTGAGTGCCATCCACTTTGTAACAGCAGTAAAGATCTTTTTTCATTTCCTTCACTTGTGATTCTAGCTTTCTTGTTTATTCAATTAAAATGGTAAGCCCTCTAACCCACTTCTATTTGTTAGCCCATGTGTGGGTTGACAGACACTGTCTGTCCAGTGAAAGTGGGTATTTGTACCCCGCTGTTCTTCTGCAGACAACTACAAAGAAAGCTGGATCTCCTCAGGCAGTAGCATTTATTACCAATTAAAGTTCAGCGTAAACTGTGTAATAGAAGTAAAAGCTGCATAAAAACCACTGAAATATAAGTAGGTTTCGAATGTATTGACTCTTCATTAATTCAGTAATAATTAAATATTTAAAGATCAGTTATTTAAAGGTTTTTACTGTTGCAAATATTTAATGTTTATATGCCACATCTAGTTATGACATGAGTTTATTAAGCAGTCATACCTAAATAAGATGCTGTAATTATATGCAGTTAGAATCAGTTCTCATCTTTATACATCACTTGACAGAAAACAATGAACAAGTAATAGACTTCTGTATACTCACAAAACCAGAGAAATTTTACTTGTATTACAGTGATGACAACCTTGTAAAACATGTATAATCCCTAGGCTTAGAATTCTGATTGTCTATAGAACTTTCAAGTGATTGAATTTTGGTTGGCATAGAAACCAGTCTTCATAACAATATCTTTTTCATATGGTAATTATAAAAAAGATCAGTCTATTTAGCACAGTTAAATAAAATTAACATTTTGTAAAAGAAAAAGTAACTTCGGTTTGTTGCTTTTTTTTTTTCCTTTACGGTTTTTGAAAAAGCTAAATTAAAACAAGAGAAGGCACATGCTATAGAAGCTAAGAAAAAGGAGAGAGAAGATAAGGAAAAAAAGAGAGAAGAATTAAAGAAGATTGTGGAAGAAGAAAGGATGAAGAGGAAAGAAGAGAAAGAGAGGCTCAAAATAGAAAAGGAAAAAGTAATGCATTTGCAGTATATGTGTTTAATATAGGAACAGTATAGTGGCTTTCTAGTTTACTTGTTTCTTAGTTGTTATCTGCTTCAAGTTATTTTCCATTAGCTGTTTTCAGTTCATAGAAATGCACTTTAGAAGAATAGGCAGTTACAAATCCATAATCATACCTTATATTTCTGGATAACATTCGCTATATTATAATCTTGGTTAACGAAAAGTTCACCTTGAACTTACTTCTGAAGTAATGTGGTAAGGGTTTTGCCAACAATACATGACAGTATTTGATTTGGTGGTTGTCTTCTACTGAAGTGTTAAGACATTGTACTGCATCAGATTCACAGCATATTAAATGGTTGTGGGTTTCCTTGTGGTTTGTCTTTGGATGGAAGTTGCTAAATAATTTTTTGTCATTTTGAATATGAAGAAATTAATTTATTCCACTATATTTTACCACAGCCACATCCACTGTCTACTTTGATGGTCTTTTTTTGTGGCAACTTTCATAAATACCCTTATTTTTAGATATTTTTTCCTTGGCCACTGCCATTTAAAAAACCAAACAAACAAGACTGCATGTCTAATCTGACATTTTTGCCAATATCTTCTTACACAAAGTAAAAACTATTAGATTATTTCATTCTAATTCAATATGTTACAGTCTTATTTTTCAGTGTGATTGAAATAGTAAGTGGTGCAGTTCTAGAAATTGTAATAGGGTGATCTGACCATATTTTGTGTGCAATTGTGACTCTCTCTTTCAGGAAAGAGAGAAGCTGCGTGAAGAAAAAAGAAAATATGTGGAATATCTGAAACAGTGGAGTAAGCCTCGAGAAGATATGGAGTGTGATGATCTTAAGGTATGACTGAATATGGAATAGCTCAAGCTCATACTTTACGGGGTCCCCAAGCTAGATTTCCTAATGCAGAGGCAGATCTAGATCTGATCTGAATGCTAGGAGTTGTGAATCACCTGCAGTCAGGTAATGTTTTGCAGTGGTGATGCTAACAGGATCATCTGCATCTGCATTTTAACTCTCCAGTAAAAGCCTGTAAAGCTCTTCTGTTCTCAGTGTTAATGTGGAGCAAATGTATTTTTAAAGCACTTGTCTTACGGAGTGGCAGGTATTGAGCATGCCGGACTTTTCTGTTAAATATACAATATAACTCAATATTTGTTCTAGGTGAGTTTCCTTAAAAGATTTGGGTAATGAAGAAACCAAATTTTTGGCTGCAAAAGATGGAAAGGACATTAGTTTGTTATTCCCTGTAGCATTCTTTTGATGTAAACTCTAGCAGTATCCTTGCTTAACCAGCCCAGCATCTTTCTGATCCTGGAAACCTATAGAAAGTGACAAGAATTTACCTCCCAAAGAACTTAATATTCTAAACAAGAATATAGTGTGGCTGTACCTAAGGGAAGGTTGTCTCGTGTACAGTTATGTACACTTTATTATGATTAATTTTGGCAGGGGATAGCGAAAAGAGTCAAAATTGCCAGAAATACCAGCATGGGGGTTTATTTGAGATGCACAGGGGGACATGACAGAAGTGCAGAGAGGACAAGTGGGAACACAGGATAGCGTTGAAGGAATTGAAGTGTTGGCACTGGTAGGGAGGAATATGAGAATATATTTGCAAGGAGAGCTGTATGGGCACTTGAAGGTGAGAGTGAAAACTCCTAGCTGTGTACAGAAGGGGAGAAGAAACTGAGAAAAGAGCATTGTCAAAACGAGAGGAAGCTGTGCAAAACAGTGCTGCTATATTTCGATTGGAAAAGAAAAAGGGAGGGGTAGGAAAGTAGTATTGTCAGTACAGTGAAAATTGACAAGAATATGAATAAAGATGAGTTTAGGTGAGGAAGCTAGAAGAAAGATCCACCCATAGACTGTTTTTCAAAAAGAATTCCCTTCTCGGGAAATACCTTACTGTGTTCTTCTGAAAGCATAGTATATGGCGTTCTTCTCATTAATGTATGTGAGCTACCACCTTTGTGGAAAGGAGCCATCCTTCTGGAAATTTTTTGACTCTGTCTGCTAAGAAACATTAAGTGAAGACAATCTTGAAAAGTTACATCAAGATACCAACTCGGTGTGAGACGCTGTCACCTGTGATTTGGATGTAGTGCCTCTGTGAAGTGGTCTTGTTACATGGTTACATCAGCCCCCTTTAAAATGTTTTCAGCTATTGTAACTGCCTCACCAGCGCAAAAGCCCAAATACAGGAACACTCAGTCATTAGACATGATCTTGCATATCCTTGTATTTAGATGGGTGTGGTTTTATATGAATGTGTTGGGTTTTTGTTTGCTTGTCTTTGCAAGCAATAACGAGTAACTTTTTAAGAATATGTTTGTTTTTGCTTGTCTGGACAGTTCCGCCAAACTTAGGTTCAGTACTCTTGTGAAATAATACAGGTTTGAAGGAAAAATCTTGATTAACCAGTGTTCTTCACTTGTAGTGGATTTGAGTTCCTTTAAACCCAGATACAAAATTGTTTAACTCCATGAACGGGAATAAACTTTTATCCCAAAAGATTTATGTCCAAGTTGCATGCTCCCTTGTTTTTAAAGTTAGTGCTACCACAGATGTTTCTGTGATAATTGATTATGTGTCTTGTGGAACTACTTTCAGTAAAATGTAAAGAAACCAAACAGATCTACTCCTTAGAATCATAGACTGTTTGGTTTTAATCACTTGTGTACTCTGCTACAATATTAAGTTGTCCTGTTTGGATTGCAGGAACTTCCCGTTCCAATGCCAGTGAAGACGAGACTTCCTCCTGAGATCTTTGGTGATGCTCTGATGGTTTTGGAGTTTTTATATGCTTTTGGGGAACTTTTTGATCTTCAAGATGAATTCCCTGAAGGAGTGACTTTAGGCAAGTTGTCATTTGTGTGGCAAGGTGCCCCAATTTTGTGGTGTCCGTTCTCCTACCAAACATCTTAAATGCACCCAAGTACCAGTACTACAAAATTTTCTGTGCAGCTTTAATATGTCAGTGCTTACATGTGCATATCAATCCAGTTTTCTCTTCATAGTCAACTTCTGCAATGTTTAGACAATCAAAATTAACTTAAATGTAGAAGCTGTTAATCTACTTTTAAAAATGGCTATTTGTTCTTTACTCTTGCAGTAATATATTAAGAAAATAATGTTGTTTTGTCAGCACTCTTTTCCAACAGCATCACCTTAGGAATATTTGCAGTAAATTGTGGAACAGTAACTTAATTATCATACCTGAAGGAAAAAAAAAATGTTTTCATTCTTCAGTACATAATCGTTTTCCAACTGTGCGGCAAAAGTGACGCTTCTTAAACTTTATTCACAGAAGTTTTAGAGGAAGCTCTTGTAGGAAATGACACTGAAGGCCCACTATGTGAATTGCTGTTTTTCTTCCTGACTGCCATCTTTCAGGCAATGGCCGAAGAGGAAGAGGAAGTGGCCAAAGATCAAATAGCTGATGCTGAGACCAAAGGTCAGATCCTTAATTTTACTGCTGAAAAACTGAAATTCCACTGGAATTAACTTTAAACTGCATGATTTGTGGCATTCCTTTGTTTAACCTTGTCTTATTATGCATGGGTATTGTATGTAAATGGCCTTGTTTTTTCTCTTTTATCTGAAATTAAAGCCTTCATCTGGGCATGGAGGGTGGGATCTGAGGGGAATAGAGAAAAAGCAAGCTCATTGTTACTATGATTGTATCCAGCAAAGCATAATAAGCTTTTAACAGCACTGCTCATGTTTTGGAGTTGAGGGACACTTGTCTTCACCTTCCTGCTCTTCCTTCAGCACTGTTAGATGTTTCTCCTGAGGAAACAAGGAATTTTCCTAAATCTTCTCAAAGGTCTTTATCTGTTGCTACCAAAAAAAAAAAAATCTGGACCTAACTAGATTAAAAATTAGAACTCTTCAGCACAACTATAGTGAGGAATTCAATATTCATTGTCCTTCAAGACTTCAAAGTATGCATCCATAACTCCTAGATACTACCACATCTCTGTTTTTTCTAGTAAAGGATCTCACAGTCACCCTGCCTTTGGCCTTCACTCAAAGGCTGAAGTTGCCCACGTCTTCAGAGGCATTTGGTGTATGCTAACCACTGATCAGAAGGAGTGCAGGCTTGGTTCCAAATTCATGTGGTCAGGGACATTATGGATGTGTCTTTGTCCATAGTAGACTGTTTCTGTTCTGTGTTCAGGCAACTCAGCGGTTCAGCCCATGGTCTGTGAATGCCCTAGGCCTCTTCCTGCAGAGTGCTCTGCCTGTAAGATCTTAACCGATGCCACATGGAGTGCTTTGCATACAGTTTGTCGATAATACAAACTTGAAGTATTCTCTATGTCCCCTTTGCACAAGTCTGGTTTTTAACGCCCTTGCAATGTGCTTCTCCCTTATTTTTTTTCAGCTCAGCTACTTATAAAGCTTACTGTGGATCAGGGAACTGATCTGACTACTTTGTTACACTCATCAAGTAGTGATGGTCTCTCAAAACAGTGTGTTGGTGTAGCTGAGGAAGTAGAAGGGAATGTCAGACTGGGAGCCTTGAAAATATTTTAAGATGTTACTGTTGCATGCACCTTCTGTGTTTGAATCTAAGACTTCTCAATTCTTTTGCCTTCTGAAGTGCTTGGTGGAAAGGGAAGGCAACTGTTGCGACACTGCTGTTGTCCTATATGTCCTGTGTTTACGGACTGCCAGATTTGCTGACTGGTTAAGGGAGAAGCTTTGACCTTTCTGCTAGTCTTTATTTCATTAGAGGTAGATAGGAACATAAGAGCGCTCCCCATCTGAGGTCAAGTGAATCCTGTGGTTCCCCCAGAAGACAGGTATATGAGGTACAGGAAGATTCCTTTAATTCCTCCCTTGAAGACTATGCGTATTCCCATGCTTAAGATTTATGTCCAATCTATAAAATGTCTTCATACAAAACATGGGCACTACCTTCAGCAATAGAGACTGCTGTTGTTGATTGAATAAAGCTACAGATTTGATATGGTGTTAACAAATTTAGACTGTATTTTATTTACTGTTGAATTTAGTAATTAAACTGTGTCTTTTAACTATGGAGAGCACTACTTGGGCAATATAAGCAAGGATTCCATTATCAGGTAATCACAGAATAGTTGGTTAGATTCTTTATTATTCATGGGACTGATCAGAAAAAATGTAATGCAACTTTCATATTTTAATTTGGCTGTATGGGACTGGCGATGGCAAAAATCTGCCGTTGTGCTTCTAGTTTGGCAGAGCTGTGGGCAGGGCACTGTATGTATTATCTTTTACTTGCCTTTGAACTTTCATTTCATGTCACTCATGTTTAGACATCTCCTTTCCCATAAAATAATTACATGTTCTCGGCTTTGTAATTGTGACTAACCAAACCAGCAGTAGCCAGCATGTTTGCTCACTGAAATTCTGTACAGGCAGCGTTTCTGCAACAGAAAACACCATGGGTGTGGGGTTTTTGTGCGTACAGTGCTTTCTCAAACCCTGTTACACAGATACAGCGAGAGGGGAGGTGCAGAGGTCAATTTTGCAGTGTCTGGGTGGTAGTTTTCAAACAGCACCAATCATTGTACAAGACTGTTGTGGATTTGCTTTTTATGTAGTTGTAGTTTGGATTTGTGGCTCTCTGTTGACTTGGTGACTTTGTAACTGCTTAATGATTTGGACTTGAATAAAGTGAAGTTGTTGCAACGGTATACAGCGTTGAAAAAAATCTGCTAGCCCTCTGGAGAAATACTTGTAAGTGCTAAGGAAACTTTTGTCTAACAAACAGAAATTTTGCTGTTTCTTCCTTTCACTGTCCTGCTTTCCTGCTCAGTTTGCTAATGTGTGACGCTCATTAAGTGCAGATGCTTGTTTTGGTGAAATATGGTTTCTTAGAAATGCGTTAGTAATTCTATTTGTGCAGAACAGTAAGGCTTTATCTAAGTTACAGATTAAAAGTATACAGTGAATGGTGATAACCAGTATTAAAATGTCTAATTGGTTTGGATGGCCTTTCGTAAAAACAAAGTGATGTAGGAAATAACAATTCATTTGAGGGAATGAAATAGAGGTGTTCTTGCACTGTTGTTTGTTTTTGCTTTCAAGTGTGTTTACAGATTTGTTTTTGCTGCCTTTTATGTTGCCATTGTGCATGTTTTGTGCCTTGTGGTTGCTTTAACAGCGTATATATAGGGAGAACAGTGTATAGCATGTGGTGCATGTCTTTAGCTTTTAGTCGGACTTTTAGTTGCATTTAAAGAGATGTAAATTTTAATTTGGATGTTGGATTGAGTTTTGAATACGTTTGGTGCTTTTGTAAATATCAGCCCTCTTTTTGCTTTGTCTGCAACTTTAAAAAAAATGGCTTGCTTTCCTCCCCTCCGCAGTACAAGTTTTAATTTGCACTAGAATAAAGTGTTTATTTCCTTAAAGATTTAACAGAGGCTTTGGATGAAGATGCAGACCCCACAAAATCTGCACTGTCTGCAGTTGCAACTTTGGCAGCTGCATGGCCCCAGTTACATCAGGGTATGTGTGGGTTTCACTTCTTGTTTTGTTACTGTTCGTATTTTGCTCTGTATTTTAAAGCACATTTTTAATATTTATGTATGTGTTAATGTCTGTATAAAATAACTGTTCATTCTTCTCAACTGTAGGCTGCAATTTGAAAAACTTGGATCTTGATAGCTGCACACTTTCTGAGATTCTCAGACTTCACATTCTAGCGTCAGGTGCTGATGTAACATCAGCCAATGCAAAATACCGTTACCAGAAACGAGGAGGGTTTGATGCTACTGATGATGCTTGCATGGAGCTGAGATTAAGTAATCCTGGTCTCCTGAAGAAACTTTCAAGTACCTCAGTGTATGATTTGTTGCCAGGTAATAAAAGACAATAAATGTTAGAGATTATTAGATTGCTCATCAATTGATCGGTTTTGTAACTGCTTCAGATCAATAACGCTAAAAATTTACTGTATCATAGAATAATTTAAATTGGAAAGCACCTCTGGAGGTCACCTAGACCGACACCCGTCCCCTGTGCTCTGGCCCCCACAAGCAGGTCCCACGAGATCAGAGATTGCAGGGCTAGGCAGTCACATTACTTCTGAGTAGCTTTTTAAAAACCAGTTAAAAAATTGTTAGTTTTAATTGCAGAAGGAGATCTCTCTGGGAGAGGCATCTGAGTGTTTGATTCATCCCCTGCTTTTCACTGCTCTTCTGGTTTGGGTCTTCTCTTTGTTATACGGAAATGGAGAAAAAATTACTATCTACTGTTCCTCTGTCTCTGTTTTGAAGATATGTTGCATTTTAGTTCTTCTTTCAATGCTAGAAGTTAATAAATTTAAAAAAAAGGCTCGCATCTCTGAGCAAAGCAGGTATTTCAGGAAATGCCTCTTTGCAAGTGCAGCTGGTGCGCTACAGGTGTTTGACTGTTCTCAAGTGAGAACCAATCTTTAGTCTGGAGTGTGTAATAGTAAGTCTTACTTATCAGTTGTATAATGAAATATAAACATTGATCTGAATTTTATTAGGAGAAAAAATGAAGATCCTTCATGCCCTCTGTGGGAAACTTCTGACTCTCGTCTCCACTCGAGATTTCATTGAGGACTCCGTTGATGTGTTACGACAGGCAAAACAGGAGTTCAGAGAATTAAAGGCAGAACAGCATCGCAAAGAACGAGAGGCAGCGGCGGCAAGGTAAAACTAGGACACAGAAAGCTAAATTTTATTAGTACAAATTAGATTAATTCCTCAATTACAAAAGGCAGAGAGAAACAATAGCAGTGTTTATGTTTTATGCTGGTTTCTTGAGACCCTAGACGGGAGCGAAACTTAGTTGTGCTAAGCATTGTGCTTTCCCACATTACTGTTATTTTTAGATGATGCTGTAGTATTAAAGAAAAAAGATGTGACCAGATCACATACTAGATTAATTGCAGCTGGTTTTCTATATTCTTCTTCCTATTAGGATACGTAAGAGGAAAGAAGAAAGGTTAAAAGAACAAGAGTTAAAAATGAAAGAGAAGCAAGAAAAGCTGAAGGAAGAGGAGCAAAGAAATCCTGCTGTAGAAGTATCTGTTGGGTATGATAAATGGTATTACTGTGATACATATGACACAATACTTTTCAGTTATGTGGCCAGACCTTACCTATGTAGTTTTCATTGACTTGATCATATACAAAGGTATATTTTAATTTAAGTGTATAGCCCTCAATGTTGATTTTATTTTTCCTCCTGGTGTTCTAAATTGCTTTATGAAAGTGATTTTATTTTTAAAATCAACGTTTATTGTACTCATAACTCAGCTGAAAGCTTGACAGTTTTTTACCTAGTGATAAGAGAAACTTGCAAAATCTATTTTTTTTGCATTACTTTTTGTCTTGCATTGATTTCATATTATATTCATTAATAGACCATTCTAGTTCATCTTCTAATTTGAGGAATTGGCCCAATCTGAGCTAGATAATACTGACCTCACATAACAGTTTATGAATCAAACTTAATAGCATTTTTTTAAAAAAATGCTGTGCTATACCAGGTGTTTTCCATAACACCAAGTTTTTTTGTTCTGTTAATAAAACTGTATGGTTTCAGGTGATAAGATTCATGCACATGCAACTGTATAGAATTCCAGAAAAAAAAAAAGCAAAGTGTATATGCAACATTGTATCTTTACCTGCTTGAGGAAGGGAGTTAGTTAACTAAGTCAGCTTGTAAAAGGTGAGCATGGGCCCAAGACAGATTTGTGCTATATTTTTGAAACTATAGTTATGATAAAATAATAAAAGAAAGGTTACCCTGTAATGGTTGCATGTAGTTCTGTAGGTTTTTAATTATATTTGCTAGACAAGAGAAAAATGTATAATAAGCATTTTATAAAAGGGTATACATTTTGATGAGGACACTTTTTTTTTTTTGGTCATGAAAAAAACAATTCAGGTCAGTAGAACTACACTAAGATGTCTCCAAAAAAGATCTGATTATAATAACGCTCTTCAAACATAAGAGTGAATACCAAAGAGCCGGTTTTAGTCTTTAACGTGGAACTTTCCATTTACAGTTCAGTGGGTTTCTTCTGGGTTTTAATATATTCTATGACCTAAAGTTTACTTTTGAAAAGCATTGTAGGTCTTTTACTAGCTGAAGTACTTCTGAGAGGAAGGTACTGTTTGTATTGAAGATGCCATATTCTGTTGTGTGGCTGTGGTTTTTTTCATTCTGTTCAGCTTTTAATACCTAGTTGGTCAGTTAGTCAACTTTTGTTTATTTTATTGTGTCAGGGAGGAGGAACGGGGAGACCTTGATACTAGTACAGAGAGCAAAGAAATTGAACGTAAAGAGCAAGACATGGACACAGTGACAGAGGATGAAGAAGAGCTGGGACCAAACAAAAAACGAGGAAGAGGTAACACTATAATGTACTTGTTAATTTGTGTACATGTATGCACACACACCTGCATGCACCTGGAAATTACTGAGTTTTACAGTAAATTTTTATAAAGTATCAATCTTTCTTGTAAATTTTTCAAGGAAAAGGAAAAAAAAGTCCATTATGATCACGTTTGGGTGGTGGTGAAGTGCATCGAGCTGGCCTGATGTACTTCTAGCGGTCAGCTGTACATTCTTTAACACTTCTGTTTCTTCTTGCCTTCCATACTTGTTGTCTGGATTCCTCTTTTATCTAAAAAAAAAACCAAACCAACAGACTGTTGCCTGACAAACCATTATGGTTATGAGTAGTGCACTCGGAGAGAGAGTTGTAGGAGCTCATCTAATAGCATACGATGTAGATTTTACTCTTTTTATTAGGAAGATGCAAAAACAACAGGTATTTTAAAAGAAAATGTTGTATTGAGTGGTTGGGTTCAGTTTGCCTTTGTTAATGAAGGAACATGCCATCTATACAAGAATGCAATGAGGCTTATCCCCAGATTTAATTTCCTCTGCAATTTGCTGGTAGGAGCTGTGGTGCAGTAAATGGCACAGCCTGCAATTTGTAACTAAACATAGATACCACCACAAGAGGATGAATTGTTCATGGCTTTGGGCTGCTAGCGCATCTGTAGCTTTCTCCCATGAAAGCTTTGTGCTAGCATCCATGCCAGGGAAAGCCCTGGATCATTGTGGGCTTTAAGGTTGCAAACTTCTACAGTTCCTGACAGTACCTGGGAGAGAAAATTCTGAGTTATTCAGTAATACAGGTTTGCATGTTTACTACAGCTTTATGATGGCAAAACAATGAGGTCTTAAACAGAATTTCAAGTTTCTTGAATGCTCATGTTTGAGACATTGAGCCTGGAGGGCAAACAAGTTCCTACGATTGGAGAAGCTGAAGGGCACATTGGAAGATAGGTAGAAATTGAGTGCTGACAGCATCTGTCACCGTTTCATGTGTTAATTACAAGATGTACTTATCTGGATGACTATCAGGACCTGATTCTTTGGCAAACTGAGATGTGAGCTAGAGTATTTTCAGCTGGTACAAGTTGAGGGGAAAAAATATTATTATATATATCTTAAATTGGATGAAGTAACGTAACTGAGTTTGCAATAAAAGCTCTTATATAGGGATTCTGGTTTTGCTTGAGGTCTTTGGGGTGTTGAAGTCGATCGTTTTGAGTATGATAAATTAAGTCCAAAACATAGTTTGTATTCAGTAATGAAATTGCTAGAATTTTACTTTATCGTGATAAGATACTTCTATAACATACTTTAAAGTTCTTAAAAATTTGGTTCTTTTTTGTGGTGTTAAAATGGTAATGTCGGTAAATGAGACGTGATCTAGTTTGTGCAAAGTGAAAGTACACTGAAAATGGCTTCCTCTTTATTGAGGGAAAAGGAGGTTAATGACTTGAATTTTCCTTTAATAAAACTAGTATGTTTCTTGACTGAGCTGATGGTCCTTGACAGTGTTAAGTTTGGATAATCAGAAAGGGACAGAAGCAAAACTTGCCATTTACTTGAGTTTTCGGTCAAAGAAAGAATTTATAAGCTTGTTGCTACCATTCTTCTTCCTTTAACTTTTAGGAAGGAGAGGGCAGAATGGGTATAAAGAATTTGCCAGACAAGAAGAGACTACTTGTGAAAAGAGCGAACCTCTTACTGCTGAAGACGAAGAAGCTTTAAAACAGGAGCAACAAAAGAAAGAGAAGGAACTATTAGAAAAGATTCAGAATGCAACAGCCTGCACAAATATCACCCCATTGGGTCGTGACCGTCTGTACCGACGCTACTGGATTTTCCCCTCCGTTCCTGGATTGTTTATAGAAGAGGACTATTCTGGTCTTACAGAAGACATGCTGTTGCCTCGAACCTCTTCCTTTCAGAATAGTGTACAGTCTTGCACAAATGAACCTCAGGTATTCAGTAAAACTGGAGAGTCTTTGAAATCCTCTGAATCTACCTCCAACATTGACCAAGATTCACACACCAGTGTTGTTGTAGAGGTGCCAAGGCCAGTATATAAACCAAACCGTTGGTGCTTTTACAATTCTCGGGAGCAACTGGACCAACTCCTAGAGGCTCTCAATTCCCGAGGACATAGGGAGAGTGCCTTAAAAGAAACTCTTTTACAAGAGAAAAATAGAATATATGAACAACTAAGCAGTTTTCCTGTGGAAAAATTCCATATTCCAGGTAAATGAAAGGTTCCTCATCTTAGTTTGCTTCCACAGCTGTAATGTCTATATGCTGTTCAAGAAACCTCTAACTCATTTAATTGTAATTCCTAGGAAATAAGAATTATTCTTAAGCATTATTTCCCTCTGTGGTAAACAGGTTTGGTTGTGTCCCGTCGTCCCCCCCCCCACTTTTCTGTTGTTTTTTTTCCTGATGGATCTTTGTGGTATTTTTCTGGTGTTTTATGCTAAAAGCAATAATTTTTCTCTTATCTCACTGCTTAGTAAAATGGGATTGGCTTTTACATAAACATCTTCAAGAAATAATTTGAGCTTTGGGAAAAGATTAACTGGGGAATACAGATTAATATCTGCTGGAGATAAATCATAGTATTGATCACCTGATGTCCTCATTTCCAGTAGGATGAAAGGAGACATGAAATATGACACTGGAGACAGAAACATCGCAAAAGGAGGCAATTACTATTACCTTGATTGGTTGAGTAGGGCGTGTTCTTTCATAACATTATAGTGCATGAAATTATTTTAAAGTCTTTACGGACCTACTGTGAAAAAGGGAATAATAGCACATTGCAGGGTAATACTAAAACCTTTCAGAGGAAAATAATAGTGTAGCTGTGTTGGTTGTTATGTGGCTTAACATCAGTGCAGTGGATTCTGTGATATTCTTTTCTATTTTTTTTTTTCCTCCTTTTGGCAGGCGCTCGTTACAGGATAAGGAGACATCTGCAAAGCAGTATTGTATTTAAGGGTTTTGAAGTGCTTAAAACCATCCTTAGACTTAGGATTTAGGGTCTTTTCCCTTTTCTCCTAGCTAAGTATTTTGCCAGGTATTGACAAGGCATTAGCTCCAGTCACTGATAAAATTCTGCGTACACAAGCTTGCAGCTGGCTCGTTTGTGTCGTGTTGGTGGGTAGAGGATGGTACCAAAATGAACCTTCCTAGGATAAGGCTGAAGAAAATTGTATTTGGTTTTGAATCATCCCAAATTACTGTGAGGATTTTGGTGTCTCTGCTTTGGGACAAGGGAGAATTACTCAGAGCAGAGCGTAGTTCTGTTGCACTGGAGTGTGTATGTCAGGACATGCCACAAACACGTCAGATATAATACTAAATCCATAAGTGATCTGCCATTTCTTTTGGTGGAAACCAGCACAGGACAGAGTTTCTACCTAATAATTAAGCTTTATTTGGAGGCCTTATGGCTATGTTTATGTGTTTTGGTGAGAAAATCTCTGTAATTTTCTGATATATTGTATTTTTGTGTTTGTTTCCTTATTTTCCTAGTTGCTGCACCTTACCTGTATTTTGTGTGTTGCTTTCTGCCATAAAGCAACTTGCTTTCCACAGTCTTTCTATGTTAGAATTGTAGAATGACATTGATTTAAAAACAAAAACAAAAAAAAACCCAACACCACAAAACCAAAAAGGCAACTTTGAACTTCACTTTAATAGAGATCAAGAAAATTCAGATGCATGGGTCCAATACCAGTGCCTCTGCTGATAAGTGGCCACATGTAGCTGTGCTTTGGAGGGTCCTCTTCGCTGCAGTGGACTCCAGCTGCTGCCCTATTGCCTTCACTCAAATGACTTGCAGAACAAGTGAGAATTACTCCATGACTCTCTTGTGGTGCAGACTGCCCTTCTCACTTTTCCAATTCGCACTCAAAAGAGCATGGAAATAAAATTGATGCGTGCCTTTATTTGATTTTATTCCAGTACCTGTTAACTTTTCCTCATCACTTATTTGCAAGCCACTTGCTGCTGTTTCAGTTCTGCTCAAGACAAAACATTTCATTTCTTCTTTTTCTTTTAAACCAAAAAGGATGTTTCCCACATCCAGACGTCAGAGTATGCTAGTGCACATTTTGAGGGTATTTGCATAGTTACTTTCAGTTACAGGGAATTGTTTGTGCGATTGAGAGTGTCTTGGAAATTCATCCTGTACTTCCTTAACAGCAGTTTTATGGTAATTTTTTGTTAAATACCTCTTAAGTTCTTGCATATACCTCCTCATCACTGCACTCATAGGATTTAAGGCAAATCCTGTGAACAGAAACATTTGCCACCTATGCAGATTTATGAGCAGTAATTTAGGATCTGAGTGTACTTTCAGCTCTTTCCTATGGCTTTTGAGATTTTGCATGAATTTTCAGTTCTCTGATGAATAAGTTTTTGCTTGACAACCCATCCTCAGCTCTTCCTTTCTTTTTCATAAATTATCTTACTGCCTTGTTCCTTTTTTTTGCCCCGCCTTTAATTAGAGGACACAGTCAGTCGAGTCTGTGCCTCTGTCATCTTACCTTTATCTGCTTGCTTTGGTTTAAAGTAAGGTTTTTGAAAGGGATTATATCTTGTTCTGTTAGTTTTTGTGACTGTTAGTTGCACATGCTTGTTATAAATGTTGCCATGATAAAGATATATGCGGGAAAGACGACTGAGGAGTTCTCCTGTAAAGTAAGGGCCATCAAATATGAAAAATACTAGAAATGTGACTTTACTCTTTTTATTGGTGTTTTGTTTTTTTTCTCCTTGCACTTAGAGCAGAGAGTTGTTGTTGATTACTACATTAGAGAGCATTTTAAGATGAAAGAATGACTTTTAAATTGACAAGAATTTCTCATCTTGTACATTGGGATGAGTGGATCCTAATCTGTAGGTCTTTCCTTAAAAGTATACTCTGTTTGGTGCGACTGGATGCCTTAGTTGGCATGGAGGTGTTGGTGTTGGCAACTGTCGCTACAGGAAAGGAGTTTTGAACGCGCGTGTGTAGTTTGTTCTGCCCTGTACCGCTTTTGTTCCCTCCACCAGCGGCTACTTTAAGGAACAAAGTTCGCTAACACAGAGTTACTTGGTATTCTTGCAGACAAACCTCAAAGTGAAGTCAGACCTCCTTCAGCACGGGGAAGGATGCAGAATGCCCATGATGGATCTCACGTATCTGCAGAGAAGCAGCTTGAACTGAGACTTAGAGACTTTCTTTTGGACATTGAAGACAGGATCTACCAAGGAACATTGGGGACTATTAAGGTATGTGTGAATTTTAGAATACCTAGGAGCACGGTGGTGCCGTTTAGTCTGTAACTTAAATGAGAACTCTTGCATGCTAGGAGTTTTACTGGAAGTGTAATTAAGTGTAGACAGTAATTGGCACTAAAAGTTTGTGGTCTTTGATTCTTTAGAAACTTCAAATTTGTGTGTTTGCTTCAGGTTACAGACAGACAGTCTTGGAGAGCAGCCTTAGAACATGGGCGGTATGAATTTCTGAATGATGAAAACAAAGAAAATGGTATAATTAAAACTGTGAATGAAGAATCTGAAGAAATGGAAACTGATGATCAGGATAAGTTTATTGTGAAAGACAGGTAAGAGCTATGGTTTAAATAATGGCTCTTCCCTGTGAGTTTTATAGCAGTGCTCCAGGTTTTTTTAACCTTCAAATTGTTTTTACCCTCGGATTCTTTGGAATGGTATTTTTTAAGGAATGTTTAAAAGAGAATATGGTAATATTAACAAATTGCTGGTTGAACTGGCCAGTGTACTTCTTCATGAGTCACCGTAAGACTAGTCAGTGCAACAGGCCATGGTCTGGATTAACCTTTAGCACTGCAGCAAAACAGAGATATCATCTTATAACTTCATGAATTATGATCATCCTGTAGAGGAAGCTGCAACATAGTGAAAGAGAGGAAACCTCAAATCATATCTGTGGCAACTGTAAACGTGTTTTGTTGGTTTTTGTTTGTTTTTTAAACAAATGTTTGAGACAGGTGTGGGACTCTATGCTGTATTGGTATTTCCTGTAAATCAAACTAAACAAACTGTAGAAACTGAACCTTTCTAAATATTTATTATCAGAAGTTACATACTTTTCAGAAATAAAGATATACCTTAATTATATGTCTTCATAGGATGTGAATGTTGAAATATTGGAGGAAAAGATGCTGTGGAGGTGATCACTGTATTAACATACTGTTTGCTTATGTATTCTGTGGGGTTTTCTGAAATTACATTTTTATAAAAGCTGTATTTCTGGGTGGAGTCTTGAATGCTGCATTGGATGTATGAATTGGAAGTTCTTTAAGGTTTTCCCCTTTTTATTTCAGTTTGCTGAATTAGTATTTTCATGTAAGACTGCCCTTTGGATCCGAGTTCTCTAGCTGACTGCAAAATGGATAGGGTCATCCATCTTAATAACACAATTTAGACATTTGCTTCCTGAAAACCACAACATAGAAATACTCCACGGTTTTAATTAAAAAGCTAAAATTTATCTGTCTCCAGTTACCTTGAGCACTTGCTACGTTGTCAACTCTCAATTCAACTGCAGAAGCTTGTTGATTCATTTTTTTTCCATTTGATAGTGACTCCATCAAAGTTTCTGAATAAAGTCTACTCTAATAAAGTCTTGCATGTTAAAACAGAGACTGTGGGATTCTGAAATCATGTGACAGATTGCTTTTGATGCTGGGCTTTTTATCCACCTCAGAGCGAGTGACACCTCATTAAGACCTTGGAGTTTGACTAGTGAAATGTAAATAACTATGCAGCTTTTTTACGTTTGCTTTCAGGCTCTTGAAACGTCTGTGACTGCAAAATATAATGAACAGCTTTTAAGTGTGAAAAAAGAACAGGGACAACCAAAAGCATTGCTTGTTCACCAGAATAAAGCAGAATCCAGACAGTCTTAATTATTTTTTTTTTTTTTTTTATAAACCCCAAGTAGAAATTGAATTTTATTTTCATTAGTGTGAGTTGCTCTCCTACACTAAATGTCTGTGGTTCAGGAAGATTAACTACGTTTTGAAATGATTACTTAGTCTTTGGTCAAAGAAGGCTGTGTTGTTGGAAACCTAGCTTCCCCTGTCCAGCCCTTACATGAAGAGTTAGTATTTTAGAAAAATCCTCAAAGGATGAGATCATATAAGTTAACAGTTCCTGAGTTAACATTCTGAAACTACTTTCTGGTTTTATTTCACTTCTTTTGTTTTCAAAAATCTTACTAATTGGGGGGATGAGATATATGTAGTTGAACTTCTGCAGATGGAAGTATTCTAAAAGGCTACACCTCACCGCTGGAAGTGTTTTCATGGAAGAATTATTGGGACTATACTCTTCACAGAAATCTCTCATAAACTAGCTGAGGGATGTTGCATGAAGTCTTCTGGAAATCTTAATAATTATATTGAAATTTGTCATCCGCATTTCTTGAAATTTATGGAACTTTGTTACCTAAAGATAATTTATCTAGATTAACTACACTACTTAAGCAAACTTGAGAACTGGGATAATTCATCACACCCTTGCAGTATCTGTTCGTGTCCGTAGTCCATGCATGTAAATGAAGTGAAAATAAAAATCTGCTGTGGATACGGTATTAAATTCAAAGTATGTTAAAAAAAATTAATACGTTTCTATTCTAGACTCGTTGGGTTAAAAACTGAAGCTCCAAGTGCTGCATCAACAAGTACAAGTACACCTCAGCCAATTAATAATGTGGTCCACTACTTGGCATCTGCACTGCTTCAGATAGAACAAGGAATTGAGCGCAGGTTTCTCAAAGCACCTCTTGGTAAGCTTTCAGAATTTAAACTGTCCGTCTCTAATTTTGTGCCAGATTTTGTAACAGACAAACATAAACCCCCAAAATGCAAAAAACCCCCACCCCAAACCTACTCACTTCTTTTGTAAGATGGGATGCTTTAGAGGGCCGTGTTGGGGAAAAGAACAAATAACTAACCTATTGCTGTGTACCATCGTGAAATGAAAACCCATTAGATTGTCAGCGTCTGAGGCCATAGATCATGAGGAAATATTAATACATTTCTTAATATTCTGCATGTCCTGAATTACATGTATTAATTAAGTAACAACATATTTTACTGTTAATTAACAGCAAGTTTCACTCTTAAATACATGTCTGTTTAACCTGGATCATTTCAGTGATCTTGTTTACATGGCCCTACAATTATACTGATGCATCAGGAGACAAATTGTGCCCTTGGGCAGAAATGAGTGAGCTTGCTGGGGGAATACCCTGTAATTCAGCGTTACTGTTGAGGCCAATGTATCATGCAACTATACAGTGAATTTCTTCTGTGTGTTTTTTCGGTTGTAAAAATGTATGTTCCTTTTTATACAGTTTCTGTGAAAGCAATATAGGCCTGGTTTATCTGGATCACCTTGTTCAGCGATAACAGAATATTTACAGTAAAACATAGTAAAGATTTACACTGCAAACTTTCAGATCCTCAGGTTTTGTGTTTATGCTGTAAAACTTGGAAATGAAAGGTTGCAAGAAAAATTTAAACTAAGGCATGATTATAGCTTGGCTTTAACATGCATTCCTTCCTGGAATTCCTATGACATGCTTCAGGGGTGAGAGAGGGGATCCAAAGTGCATAAAGTCGCTTTGTTTTCCGGTGGTCTGTCAGGTCTGGATTCCTTAGGATCCTGCTGCAGTTCGAAACTGAGGTTTTGTTTTGGAGAAGCATGTAAAGCTGTGGCTCGTCCCTCCCCGATTAGCTGTCTCAGCCAGGGTTCCCTCCCAAATGCCGCACTGAGGACGAGCTGTGCTCTGCGCTCAGCTGGGCTGCTTTGCTTCTCCACCCGCAAGAGCGCGGCGTGGTCTGCCAGCACAGCACATACCAGGGGTCCTCTGGGGGACGAGCTGCTACACATCTTGCTAAATTGATACTCTTCTCTGGTGATGACTGCATACAAAGTCCTTAGGATCTGGCAGATTTTGCTGCAGTGCTGTAAGGTGAAAATGCATGTTTTGGTGCATTAGCGCTAGATGTTAGTGACCCATGGCACAGTTGACCTAAGACTGTTTCTGCATCTGCGTGGAGTCTGGTGTCCGGATATGCGTTGCCACCGAAGAGGAGTTTGAGCTAGATTTGTGCCAGAGCCCCTGACGTGCAGGCATGAGTTCCCTTCCACAAGCTTTCGTTACCAGTGTGATGACCCCTAGGAGAGGGATATGCAGCAAATGATTGAGATGAAAGGGCAGAGCATAGCAGTAATTTAAACTACAGCTGCTTTAAAAGCTTTACTTGGCCAAGTGTTTGGTCAACTCGAGTGTGTCTGCCCTTTCCAAGCCAGGCATGATACGGCTTATTTCCTGCTGTATGACTGGATTTACAACATGTGCACGGGACAGTTAATTGACAGTACATCAAGTGCTTGTCATATTTACTCTGCATACGCAGGTTTTAAATACGTTGTGCAGCACATGCCTCCATTTCCAAACTCTCTCTGGGAGTATTTCAGCAACAGCATGTTGCTGACAGCTCTAAGTTTACCATAGCGTGCACTTCAAGGGAAAAACATGGCTATTAGTAGGTTAAGGCCATAGATTGGGCATCCTGAGTTAGAGCAAAAGGACTGAAAGAAGAAAAGCATCCCTGAAGTATTGGAGAGAAAGTTTTTTAGCAATCCTCCTGCGTCACTTTTGCAGTGGTTGTGCCTCTGCCATAATCTAATGATGGTTCATGTTTTTGCCTGGCCTTTTGAATGATGTGTTTGTTTTTAACTTGGGAATCCTGTTTTCCTTTGGGTGCTGTATACTGTGTGACAAAGGAAGTATACAGAGAAAGCAATCTTACGTGATTTGCGTGTCTTAAAAATCGTATGTTCATTTACTATACTGCGCATCTCTTCTGCTCTGAAAAATAGTACCACTGTTAAGATTACTGTAACATATAGAATAACCTCCATAGCTGAGGGAGCAGGGAGGATCCCGGGTCATCTCTGCTCTGGCTTCCTGCCCTAACCACTAAGTGACAATGTCAGGTTCCCTCCTCCTTGCTTTACCTTTGGTGCCAAGTGTCTCATGTTTTCAGTTGCGTAATGGGCCGCTTTTAGCAGGACACGAGTCTGAATGAAGGCAAGATTTTAGTTTTGTCACTAGAGAGCTCTTGGAGGAGCCATGGCTTTGAGTGGCTCTCTAGTAAAGAAAGGTTAAAGCACAGACCTATTTGCGGCTGAATTTTCTGAGCGCTGGGCAGTTGGTTCTGTGAAAGGTTCTCTGACTGGGGAAATTCTGGACGTGACCAGAAGGTTTCCTTGACACTTTGCGGCTGTGCCTGTGTGTTTGAGAGGCATCTGGCAAACTTGGGCACTTCAGAGGTCAAGCAGCGGTTCTGGATGCAGCCCTTTCTGGATATAACTCTGCAGTATTTCAGACACGTTTTAAAAACCAAGAATATAAAATCTGCATGATGTTACTGTATTCAGCTTAAGCTCCTCAGTTGCAAACAATGTCTTTGCATGCTACCACAGAAAATTCTGTTTCTTGGTTTGCAACTTGCTTATGTGTAGCAGGCAAAGAAAAAAGTTCTCAGTTTGGCAAGGAGGTGTTAGTAGTGTTGCTAAACCTTTTAATAAGAAGTGGACACTGCTTCTTGCTTGGGGACTGACTTATGCTCGGAACTGTGATGACCTCTTCCATTGACCCCTCTAGAAAGTGGCCAGCAGTACTTTGATGACAGAAATTAGCTTTTAGTTTGTAACCACTGGGTTTTGGTTTGTAGGTTTTTTTGGTTTTGGTTTTGTTTGCCTGTGCTTATACGGATGATTGTGTCTGTGTACTTATTTTTTTTTCTAAACAGGAGTGCTTTTTGCAGTTGTTCCAACTATTTAATGGAACCATCCGCTGGACAAAATGCCTGCATATCCATTTCTAATGTTAAACCTGACAAACCCAACTTTTTATGCTGATTTAATTACGACTGAAGTAAGAACACTGGAAGTCAAGCAAATGCTAGGAGTTCTGTTTTAGTAGCAGTACAGGGGAATGCTGTCGGTAAAAAGAGTGCCCCTGCATTTCTGCTTTCAACCAAACGGAACATGCTTTGTCTTTGTCAGTATTTCAGTTGTTGCCTTCACTGCGGAGTTTATTTTCTCTCTCTGCCCCCCCCCCCCCCC
>Ga0065711_1003567_pt1 | contig 41577 bp, 26 predicted proteins | sample Hoacrofraction12_FD_59098 | JGI IMG/M metagenome (GOLD analysis project Ga0065711, IMG submission 59098) | Hoatzin crop microbial communities from Cojedes, Venezuela - Epithelial fraction 12 v2 (version 2) | ecosystem: Host-associated > Birds > Digestive system > Esophagus > Crop | place...
AAAAAAAAAAAAAAAAAACATGACAGAGTTAATGGAAGACAAATGATTGAAGAACTCCAACTACAGAGCACAAAGCAAAACATAGCTCCCTAATTTTCTAGGCTCTGACTCTGCAGGTGAACATTAACTAGAGTATGTACAAATAAAACCATCCCTACTCAGGTGTGTTATCTCATCAGTAATGCTCAGGCCCAAAGCACAGCACTTTACCCCCTTACAGCTGACTCTTGAAATACTGTGCCAGTACCTCCAACACTGCAAAAACCCTTTTAACTCATCTCTTCTGAATCTCTTTGATTTGCACACTGTGACAGATTGATACTCATGTTAGTCAAATAGGACTGCGTCTTAAAAAAAAAAAAAAAAGCATTCCCTGCCAGAATTTGATCTCCCCATGCAGCAACAGCAAAGACTGCTGAAATGAATTCCCATCACGTCTCTGGGAGGACCTGGTGACAGCACACCAGGATTATCTATGGGAGGCCCAAGATTAACGGAAGGTCTCTCCCCCACCCCTAGACACGTGTCTGACAGATGTGCTGTCCCACCACAGCTCTTCACGCAGATTAGGTGAACAGGCAAGCTGCGGTTGGCCTCAAAGTCACCTTGACTGCAAAGAAGTCAGCTGCAACACAAGGGTCCTCGAGTACAGATGGAGACATTTACATTGACAATAAATGGGATAACAGTTAAAGAGCTGTTAATTCTTACACTTCTGGGCACAATGTCCAGCTGTAGGCAAGACATCCATTTCCCAGTGGTACACCACCATTAATTAACGACACGAAGTAAAGGAGAACGTTACACCCTTCCTCTGCATCCAAGGAGATCGACACTTGCTAAGAACAGAGAGCAATCAGTCCTGAGGATTTATACACATCATGAGAGATGACAGGGATTTTGTCTGCCACATACCAGCACTCTGCATTGAGGCTAGAGATGCAATCACCAGAAAGATCAGCAGATCAGGAGAGAAATTCTGGTGGAGAAAGGAGAGAATTCTGGTGGTAACCCACGTGCCAAAAGCTACCAGCTTCCAAACTGCCCACCTGAGCCCGGGACACACTAAACAGATACTGGAGACATCCGATACAGATGGAGAGGCAAATTTATCTCTGTGTATTGGCCCCCTGTTTAGTTAACCAGGATGTTTTGGTCAGTATGTTCTTACAGTACGAGGCTACTTGTCAACCGCTGGTAACAACTTCCATCCAAAGACATGAAACCCAGCACCATACCCCAGTTACCATTATACATACCCTCTTCCAGTTCCTTCACGTCAACTTCTCCTGAGCAGTTCCGAGACTCCAGAACCTCTCACTAGGTTCTCAAAAAGCTTTGAACCAAACAGCACAGCTAGTTTATTCACTTGGGTATTCACCAAACCAATTTCCAATTGAATTTTTAAGCATCTGTTCATCCTGGTTACAAGTTTGCACAGACACAAGCATATTTACCCACAATTAGTTTCCTACACAACTCTGCAGCCATTGCTTTTTTCCTTTCCCCTAATGCTGATGCTTGTTCTACAGTTAGAGCAGAACCAGTGTCTAAGCAGCTGATCTTTACACTTCAGTCTAGTTATTCTGTATGTTTTACAGCCTCGGCAGGTTCTGCTGTGGTTAGCAGAACACTTGATCCATCTGGCAGGCAATTAGCACGGCTTTGTCTATGTTTCTCCGAGGTGAGCCATTACCTTCCCACGCAAGCTCTCTCCTGTGCTATGCCATCGACATATATCTCTCTCACTAGAGTAGAATCCATATTTAATCCCCAGGATAATGTCTGGGCGAACATTACAAGTGGCTAATTTTGAACCTTAGCTTGCCACCAATCTCATGTGTACTGGCAGGACAAGACAGCGGTATTGCTAACCCGAGGAAAGGAGAATCGCCTTCCAGCCAGCCGGCTCCTGCGCAGTAACAGAACGTACCTGCAGAGAGCCCTCCAGTCGAGAGTTTCCAAGGACTTTATAAATGAGTATATGACAAGAAAAAAAAACCCAACCTGCTCTGATGTGGGCAAGGATAATCTAATCGGGCCTGAGAGCACGGAAATCAATATAGCCGTTTTTTAAATTTAGTAAACCTGCAGGAGTTAACCAAAAATCACACGCTCCAGGATGTCTCTCTCCACAAACGTGCAGGCAGCTCGAGTGTACACACTCAGCTGATATTTCATTAAGCCCTTGTTTAACTTCAAATGAGATTTAAACAAACCTTTAGCCCTTACAGTGTAACAGCATTCATACTTCATCTGGAACCTGATAGTAAGGTATCAAAGGGTTAATTAACACGTATGCAGCGCGTGGATTAGGCAATATTAAATGGAAATCTGCGAACGGACAAGTGTCACTGAGTGCAATGGAAATAAATTGGGCGTCTCCTTCCACCCTTCAACTTTCTCTCCCTAGATTTGCTCAGAGCTCTCTGTGCTGCTTGTTCAGTAATTTCACGGTACGCTGCTTGACAATGTAAGCATGGAGGCTCAATCTAAAACCGCACTTCCCAAATGTCACTTGTTTGTGAACACATGGCTGAACCCAAAATTGCTTTTAATATTACAGTGGTGCCTGCTGGCACTGCTGTAGTTAAGGGTCTGTCGGAATTTCCATGATAAACCCCATTTTCTGGGGTGGAACACCATGACCATTTGCTACAGATAAACCTGGTACACAAGGTCACAGCAGATTTTAAAATTTTCAGGCTAAGTTTGCTTGGCTATTTTTGAGTTTAAGACACACAACAATGATTTGAGACCTCTGACGGTTCTAGGTTTCTCTTACCATCCCTTCAAGCCCAGAACAAACTCAAATGTACAACTCCCACTCCACCCGGCCCTGGAGCCTCGATTGCTGCCACAGGGTCTGCTCCACAGCCTTGACGGGGTATGGAGAGGTTACAGACACCAACGTAGGGTTCACTGCTTGAGTACTGGTGGGGGACAGAGTCCTCCAAATACAGAAGTTCTTAGCATGAGGATTTTTCTGTTATGAGAATCATTTCAGTTGCCATTACTAGCAATTTAGAGGTGTTACCCCACCGGCACAGTCAGTTCATGCATTTCATATTTCATGGCACTGCCACTACCGTGCCTAACAGAAAGCGCTTTTCCACCACTATAGTTACAGAAATGAAATAATAAAATCTATTTGCTTATTTTAGAAAGGGAGAGAGCCGAGATCCCAAACTTGTTGCCTAATGGCAGACTCTTTGAAACTACGGGATGAGTATTACTGAAAAAAACAAACAAGACGGAAACTTCAGCTTTCAGGAATCTCAAGGGCTGAGCCTGCTTTCTGTGGGATGAAGGTCTCGGACATGGAGGGCGGTCCCATCAGATAGGTGCCTGCCAGCAGTTGCTATGGGGGGGGATACTGGATACCAAAGAGGGGAAAAAGCAGGGAAAAACGTCCTGTCAGGTGACAACCATCTTCCTTTCCTAGCTGGGTTAATGATGTTCAATTATTAAATAGGAAACACAGGACGCAACAGCGTGGGGGTTTCTTGTGACTCTACAAGACCCCTTGAGGCCTGCAGGGCCAGGAACAGCACTGCCCTCCGGAAGCACGCAAGTGTGACTCACGTTACTCACCAAGCAGCCACTCGGGCTGATTAACACACAACATCGATCGCTACCAAATATAGTTCTGTACAGAAAGTAGCAGCTTGGCTCAGAAATGCCCAAAGGCATTGCAGCAAGAAGGTGGAGGGTTAAAAAGGGCGCTGTCAAGGACCCCAGGATCCCAATGCTGAGAACAGAATGATGCCATTCAGTAATCATCTACCTTTTACTAGTCTCAGAATATAAACCTTTGTAAAGCAAAAATGGACATCATCGCACTGTTCCACAGACTGAGACACCGCTGTACTTGCAGTCCGTTTTGAACTGCTGGTTTTGTCCAGAACAAAGCATTAGGATGCATTACAAAAGTTACAGAGTCAAGCTGAGTTGACAGAAGAAAAAAAATAAGTGAAGGAGATGTTATAAATGCTATTCTAGAGTGAAAACTAAGGCTCCCTTTCTGGAAAGGAACATCTGAGGGCATTTTAAACTGCTACCCCACTGTAATCGCTTCTCCTTTCCCCAAAGACTTGTGTGGAACTGAACTCTAATTTAAAAATTCACAGATCCTATTGGATCAGTTATGCTGATCAGTTATACTTCACACTGAAAACCAAGAGAACACCGTACGCACGCTGCCATGAAAACCATCACTGACTTCAGAACTGCCAAAAGTAACAAAACACACAAGAAATTTGGGGTGATGAGAAACTGCCACACAAAGCCATTCCAGCACGACTCTCCTCTTTAGACTTAACCGAGAGCTTCTGTACAGTGCATAGAGAAATTCAGATATTTTCAGAAGGGTTGTCACCACAGCCTTATTAAAGCTTAAAATTATTTCCAGCTTATTCCTTCCCCTGCAATGTGTAGCTAATGAACCATATTTAGTTACATCAGTCACCATATTCACCGTGAAACGCAGTTTAGATGCATCAGAAAACGAATCCTAACTTACTAGTCTCAAAACAACCTCTTCACAAGGTGCATGCAACACCTAGCATGCGAGAAAGTGTACCCTCAAAACGACACAAATTATCAGCAGGCACAAAACAGCAACAAGAGCACATGGTCAAAACAACGGCGCTTCCCATTTTGTTCTTAAGGGTAAGTCTCCCGCTCTCATTCCTCTCTGTTCCATGAGCTAGTGGTTTTACGCAACCCTTCACCCAAACAGACACTTACTTGGGTCGCCATTTTTCCATAGTCAATCCATCGTAAAGTGGCAAAATTGGTAGATTCCGCACAGTTGAAGCCATGATTGAAGCCAGCATGGTAACCATAAGGAAATGTAATCATAAACTCGCCAGCTTCCTGGGTGATCTGAAAAACAAAAATAAAAGATACCCCGCAGATCAGTTAATATAGCAGCTTGAGACGAGAGACCTACGAAAAACAATATTCACTGGTTAAACCTCTCTTTCAGCTGGAGGGTAGGCAGAATAGTCACTGCCTACTCTTGGCTAAACCTAGCACAATTTCTGGCTAACTGCAGAAGTACTCACTAATTTCTATTAAGGCAAGACGACAGTACACTGGATGGAAGGGGTCACGAGATCTAAACTATTGAGACTCACAGGCTCCAGCTACAAACAAGGTCTTGGGCTGCAGCATTCCAAAAGATCAGCAGATCTTTAGATGGTGACCACTTAAGCTTGTGGAAAGTCCACATCTATACTCTCACCACCACGTTAGTGGAGCCAAGAAAACTGGATTTCCCTCCCAAAAGGCACACTGCATTGCAGGGTCCTACTGCAGTACACGCTACCTTTCACTGTATTTATTTCCCCACTCACGTTACTCCTAACGTGTTCACCTATAAGTCAAACAACCTAAAAATTACAACCCACCTTTTGTCTAGTTACATAAAATTAAAACAACAATAGGCATTATAGACATAATTAATATAAGGTTTAAAAACTCTGCAGATTACAGCTGTAAACAGAGGCCAATCAACTTGCAATGCTTCTAGAAAATCCTCTTTTTAACTCATATGCAGAGAAGACATTGGGAGAAAAAGGAATTTAATTCTTAGAGCACGGACAGATCATAAGAGCAACCGGCAGCGATGCAGCGCACTTGGAGCAACCCTGCCAGTCGAGCTCTCCGGCTTAGCAAGCACACGACAGCACCTCCGCATTAGGGAAGAGGCAAAATTTGACCTTCCTTGTCTTTCCAGCCCAGAAGTGCTGACAGACCTTTCACAGCAGTCGCCCGACAAGCAACTCCATTTGGATTCCTGCCACCAGCAGTAACTCACCGCACAGCGGCTCGGAGCCTGCAGAGGTTTCGGAGAACTTACACTTCCAAAGGCAAGGATGGGGCCAAAGAGAAAACGTAAACGGGCAGAAGTCAAAACATTTACCCATGTGGCTGGACCAACACCTTCACTCGCTAATGGTATTAACGTTAGCAGAATGAATAAAAAAAAGATAAAATAAAAACGGATTCTGGTAATACAAGAAGCTTCTGCAGCATTTCGGGAGGAGAGGTGATGAAGTCCGGTCTGCACCCAGCTTCGCGGGCATCCTCCCATCCAGCCGCCTCCATAAATCAAAGCAGAGTGGTAGACTGCTAACTTCAGAAGACAGAAAGATTATGTTTCTGTCAGGAAATCTACATCCTGGTGTCTTCATTTCAAGCCCACAGTGTATGTCCTCCATGTCACTGCTGTCAACATTATCCCTACAATAAATTAGAAAGCACTCCAGATGATGGATAGGCCATGCAGAAAAGTAATAACTATTGAAGGAAAGCCAGCACAAACTGCCACTCATGGAGAAAGCCCTAAATTTACTGACTTCTGCAAGCTCTTGAAGAATAAATGGAGAAATCAATAGGAGATTACAGAAATACACATTTTTAATTATTAAAAAGCCCTAGTATTGATCGGTTTCTTTTTTTCCAGAAGTAAATACCATTATAGAGATTTATAAATGTGTGCCTATTCACTTCACTGAAATCTGCCAAGAATTTAGATGAAGGGATCCTATCTCTGTTTCTAAGGAAAAATGGCACATGTTCACTGCTTCTGAATAATAGCGATGCTCCTTCAGAAGTTACTATTTCAGGACAGGAGGTATTCAGTATAGGCTGCTCAGATAGTGAGGTCTCCCCCTCCTTTGTACGTTCTAGAACATCCTTCCAGCGAGTGCACAGAGCAGAGAGAAGCTAGCATAAAAAACACACTTCCCACACACACTCTATAAACCAGGATTAGGAATTATATTTAAGTAATATGTTAATAATCCCTCTTCCTTTAAAAAAGAAAGGGTTTTTTTGAGAGTAATATTGTCCTTTATGCGTATAATGGTATATCCTATTTTTTTGTTATAAATAGGGAGACAAAAATCAGATTCTTAGCATATATTTCTACATATACTCAGTATGAAGGAGACGCCAGACATCAATCTGCCAAAATCCTTCATGTCACAAACCAAAAGATGCACAGTGGGACGCCTAGTTAAGCAGGTAAAGACTTTTTACCAAGCGATAAACTACAAACTCCCTTATTTTAACCATTTTGTATCCCATCCTTATCACCGCCCAGCTCAGTAAAGCTGACTTGGGATAAGGTTGGATGGGAAGTTTTCCTCTACTGCCTTTTTACAAACTCTTCTGCTCCTCTTGCTCGGTTATTGATCAGAAATCACTTTGCATATAATTACTAGTCAATGCCACTTTCCTCAAGCAGATGGAAAAGCAAACACACTGCAATGTACTATTCTAAAGGAAAATAATGCCCGCCTACAACCTTAAAACATTCCAAGCCCTGTAGGAATTTCCTTCGCTTCCTGACCTCCGGCAGACCCAAGAGCACTGCCCCAAGATGCTGCCTGAATGAAAAGGCAGAAATTAGCTCCTATTTCCTATTCTCCTCCATTCTGCAGGATGACTGGATGGCACCAGAGGATCGCACAGCAAACTTCACCTAGAAAGGCTACTGTGCCCCAATAGGTACTTTTAAAATTATCATTTTCAGCTTCTTCTTTCAATAAGCAGCGCATGCTTTTTGGGCTCCATTCAGCCAATCATTGTACCACTTCTGGTTTCTGGTCAAAACAGCTTCCTAAGAAAAACACCACAAGAAGCAGCAAGGCACAGCGTTCAATTGATACTGAAGCAGAAAGCAGAAATCCTTAAACTTTACAGTTTAGGGCAATAAATAAAGATAAGGTCAGACAGGTTGTTCAGGAGCTTGCACTAGCTACAGATTTCATACCCTCTCCTGAATACGGTCGGGATAGAGAAGGTCTTTTATCCTCTATCAAAAGTCACTTCACAGAGGGGCATCTATGCATTAAACTGAGATGCCTCCCATATTCCGATCCACACATCCACTCCCCTGAAATCTGTAAAGCAAAAATCCTTACCAAAAAAATCAGATCCCACAATTAGATACTTTCATTATTATTTTCAACCCTGTGTAGCAGGTACCAGTGTTTTCACACTTGGGAATCAGGTTCCACAGATAGAATTACAAGAAAAATGGTTTGTTGCACTCTCTGAACAATTTAGTATCAACTCTCATGCACAAACTAGGCCAGGTCTAGTCGCTGATGTTGAACCACCAGCATCGCCTTGCTTCATGCAAGTCTCCCCTGCACCGACAGCAAGCTCATCCGACAAGCCAGATGATCACACTTCAAATTTCATTCATCATAGCTTCCCACTAGGAAAAATGAAACAGTCTCTGGAGCAGTAAATTGAATGAATTCATAGTTTTTATGCTATAAAAGAGCCAAGATCTTTTACTTCCATCTCAAAGAATCACCAGGCTCCCCAGATAGGTGCTATACTTTGTCTCAGGTGGACTAACTCTAGCAAAACCATGCTTAAAAAGACGTGATCAGAACTCGAGGTTCTTGGTTAGAAAAAGATGGCCATAGTATATATCTACAGCTGACGATGCAAAGGGGATGAGGCAGGATGAAATCAGCTTGAATCAGGCATTCTTTGCCACTTTCCACTGGAGCTAAGAGTCCTGGTGTCCCCAACTCCATTCCTCTCCCCACACCCAGAGGCAGGAAGGCTCTGTGTGCCGCTAACACACACCAGCATGGTTGGTTGACTGATTCTGCACAGATCCTAAATCCGTGTTAAGCATGCTTGGCTGAGGAGATTTACTTCTTGCCAGAAGCCTTTAAGAACAAGCATATTAAAACGATCATACCAAATAAACATGACCCCTCATTTCAAACAAGAGGGCTTAAGAGATTCATGGATCCTTACAGGCTCAGCGTAGAACGGACGCTTACACAACAGAACCAGCGCGCCTGTCTCCAGGTTTTGGTTCACACTGGATCCAGGAGAAAAACGTCTGTGTTCGAGAATTACAAATGAGTTCTGCTGCCTATTGACAAGCCATAGCATCTGTATTGCAGTTTGCCCCTCTCTAGCTGGAGAGGCTCCCTAACTGACAAAGTTAGTTCTAGTGAAAGCTTTTAGGAAGGGAAGCACTTCACAGAACGTGTCTTCGCCAAACCACAAATCCTCATTTACAGGCAGCCACCTGGTTTCAACCGATAGGACACATTTAGCATAACAATGCGTCCAGAAATTAAACAAACTGCTCCCCAGCGGTTTGCAATGAATTGTTTCCTTAAAAGATGGGTTCTGTGCTTGGTGCCCCTCAACAACTTGCCAGTGTCTGGAGCACATCCTTTGTACGTACCCGGTCAAAAGGGATGCCATACTTCTTCAAGATTGAGGGTGAAATGAGGGTCATCTTATGACGGAGGAAAGCATCACATCCCTGAGAGCTTCCTGGAAAAAATCCTGTAGGGACATTAAAAAGAGAAATATTACTATAGGAATATTATATCCAATCATTATTTAAGTAGAGACAAGCTGACAAAACTAAAACCTATCTCAATACTTTATATAGATCAAAACAATAAGCATACTGAACAGTCAGTAATTAGCACATCCTTCATTGTTTAAAATACCACATGAATTTTGTGACAAAAACTTGCCTGTTGAGGCACGTAAGTCTAAATTCCATTCCAGCTGAGAGCTAGCATCTAAGTCTTCTACATCTGGGAATAAGCAACTTGGTCAAAGTCTCAGTAAAACCCCAGCAAATTCAGAAGCAGAAGCTGGCTGTCTCAGGTTTTGGCCAATACCCTAAACCCTGAGCCACCCTTGTTCTGAAGAAGGACAAGGAAATAGTAACAAGAACACACCGTCTACTTCAAACACTGCTCTGTCCTTTTTGACACCTTCTCTGACGGGCAGGTATATTATTCCTGGGAAAGTAACACAACTCCTAAGATTCCAGACAGATCCGCCCTACATACCACCCCCAAAGGAAAAAAAATAAGCATGGAGGTGTTAACATTCAGCCAAAAGAAAGAGTGGGAAACAAAACACATCCGTCACAAGGCAGTGGAAGGAGGGACTCTCATTCACTGGCCGCAGTGCTCGCTACTGACTCTGGCTCAGACAGCATCTCAACACCACGAAGCGTTAAGTTCTACCACAGCTACAAGATCCACACTGAGCTATTAAATCACAACTGATGAAAAATACTAAAATTGTGGTTAAAAACTGAACGTACTCCTTGAACTCAGCACTTTGCTCCCAGAAACGTCGCTAAACCAATGTAACACCATTTTGCTCAAGACCATGTGTTCCACTCCAACCAGGTGATTCGGTAACAAATTATGTGTTTATAGGGATTAAAAACATCACCATTTAGGAAAATAAATAACCCGAGCCCTGGAAACAAAACTAATTGATGAGACATAATGGAAGGGGTTTCAGAAAGCGAAGAGGATTACTGGATTCCAGGTTTTCTTATATTTTTGTACTAAAAGCATTTCAATTAAAATTATGACTGTCTGCTACCCAGTCTGTCGTCCCTCTCCGCAGTTCCTCTTTTTAATGCACAGTTTAAGTGGCTCTCATTAAAGCTACTAATACAGAAGCACATTTTAAGTGATTAGCACCAATAACATGGCAACACATTAACATTCCCTCCATGGGCTCCACAGCTCTCCCAGCGAGCCCATTTGCAACTCAGCTATTCATTTTCCATATTAATTGCACGCTCATTTTGCCATAGTAAACTTCTTCCCAGTATAGACCACTGAGGCATGGGACGGGGAGAGTGCCCAGGCGGTAACACTGGATCATTCCAGTTTCAAAACATTCCCCATCCCAACTTCCAACAGCTTCTAAGCAACAGAAAGCTAAAATAAAGATGCGATCATTGATAATCTGCTTCTGGTTTACACACTGCCAGCCACCGATATGCCTCAGAAATCGATCATCAATAAAAATAAGATACAAATTTGGTATCACTTATGGCAGACTTTGGCGTGGCATTTCAGCTGCTACAGAACACCGGTCATCTGACTTTTCACGATGAAAAAGTAACTTTTATAAAACCTGGCAAACGACTAAACTCAGCTATAGCTTAGAAATGCAACATTTCTGAGCCGCAATTTGCAATGTTATTTGCATTTAGGGATCACGGCTCTCACTGCACAGGCAAACAACGCTACCATGTCCTCGGACACTTACACCCACTTCTTCCACATTTCTCTTACACAACCAGTTGCTCCCTTCAACGCCCTCCCCTCTTTTCTTCAAGTATGAAACTGTCAATAGAATGTCAGACTCGGCAAGAAATGTTGTTACTATGAATTTACCTACTTTCTGGAAACACAGTACCAGAACTTCTTTTATTTTGCATCAGAACACAGTCTTCCAGATTTTCCTGCCTGCTTCTGCTGCACTTACTTCAACAGCAGATTTAAGTCATTGAAATATGCCTCACTGAAGATGAAACACGTAGATTCTGAGCTAATTATTCTGGGACAGGAGGTTTTTTTTTAGCTAAGCAGCACCTAGAACATTTGCAACTGAACGAAAATAGCAACAAAAACCAAACACAACACCAACAACTTAAAAAAAAAAAATCTACTTCTGCAGTCAGCCATCTTCCCTGAAGCTCCCAGCGTTACCAACTGGAAACCAGCAGCCGTGCCAAGGACAGGGCACGGATGCCTGCGCTGGCTGCTTGTGCCGGGGTGGGCGGCCGCTTTCTGGGCGACCTTGGCAGGCGTCAGGCAAGAACTCGGACACAAGGTTTTCAGCAGCTGAGGCTGGCACTTTGCAAGGCCAAAAATGTACAGACAGCCTGGCGAGGTGGAAGTTCACCACACCTCAAGCCAGTCCACCTCTTTTCTGGGTTTTTGGGGGGGTTTTATTTTGGCTTTTTTTGTGGGGTTTTTTGTTTGTTTGTTTTGTTGTTGTCATTTTGGTCTTAAGATGGCTTTTAGTGCACTGTCAAGCTGAAGGAGGATGAGGCTGGAATAAAAGGAAAGCCACCAAATACAGTGCGTGTTGTTACAGAGCGAAAGGAGAAGTCTGCTAGCGATTCTCCATGAATGCTGTCGCTGAATTTGTAAGCACTTTTCTACTTAAGACTTCAAGTAATCAATGCTGATCCTATACCTGTAACATTTATAGTGTAGGAAGAAAGCATAGTTCCTAACACCCTTATTCGTGGCAGAACATGCGTCTGAGGGTATCGGGCAGACCCCCACGCTGCCCTCCACACAGCTGGAGCCAGCAGTTCTCACCTCACCGTGACAAACCGCATATTACCCACACATGACGGGTCTCTTATGAAACCCACTTCCCAGACCTGGAAGCTTCTGGTCTCCATGCCTCAAAATTCAAGGGTTTTTTCCATCAGTTTTAGTTCGGGCCATGGTGTGTCAGAAGACCGGGGCTGCGAGCAAACAGTTGCACGAGTAGCAAGACTCACTGACGGGCTTTCTGGCTCTCAAGCTGTTATACCAATGCAGCAAGTTCTTCGAGCAGCTCTTGCAAGATTAAATTACAGCAGCCAGCTCAATGGCAATTCTTCACCAATTTGTTTAGAAATCAAGGGTAGGATCCTCCCCCGGGATGGTTCAGCTCTCACTGCGAACACACCCAGGGGTCTTTCCAAACACAGGAGGAAGCGAAGCTTACCTTTCGCCAGGCGTTCCAATCTCTTGCCATGTTCTGGAGGTATGGCATACCTAGGAGAAAGTTAACATAGAAGAAAAGAAAATAAATCACTCCATCATGCAAAAACAGTGAAAGAAAAAGGAGGCTAGAAACAACCACAGTAATGGCTTGTAGCTCAGCACACTTACAATTAACATCTGGAAATACAACCAGAATTTTAGAAGTCTGGAAGGTATCAGTGACACATAATTACAATACATGAAGAAAGCCAGTATTTTATTAAAAGTCCTTAGACATGTTATATGACATGTGTTGTTTTCCTACAATTTTTTTTTTAAACAGTATCACAGGACTTCACAAGGTAGAAGGAGAACAAAGAAGGCAAAGTGATGATACAGCACTGGAAAAAACAGAAATAAATCAGTCTACGGAACTGCAGGCCTGTTTTCTGTTGAAAAGGTATCTGCAAAACAAAACCGCGAGGCTGTGCTAAACACTAACACGCAAGAAATTATGGATGTGCTGAGAAGGTGTGAAGGAGGGACTGTGCATAGTGGCATATCTACAGCAAACAAAGATAATTTTTCCAAAGAAAACCCTGGGCAAATCTTTTTTGTTTTATTCAAAAGAAGTAAATATTCTTCATAACAGCAGAAGTAGTCAGCCCTTATACCTATGGTGGATTGTATCATCTGATGTGAAATAACAGAATTAAACTATTTAATAATTTTCCTGATGAGGTGTGTCAAGAAGCAGGGTTTTCTGAGGAAATCACCACTAAAGGGTACACGGAGCAACTTCTACACTTTTTAAAGACAGCTGTGTATGATCAGGGGTAAAGAAAGCGCAAAAGAATTTGATTGAAAAGGGTTTCCCCCCCCCAAGTGCAAAGTTTTGAACATAATTCTGGAAAAACACAATTGCCTGAAGTCGCACACAAGCCCAACTGCGACAGGCTCCCGCGGCCGTCAGCAAAGCGCAGCGGAGCGCTGCTTCTAGAACAGTTTCGCCATCTGAAGAGACAATACCCTGGGCTGCAGAAAACCAGAGGCCGCTGATTTCTACCACCTTCCCCTGAGCTCACCCGCGTGCGCAGCCGCTGACGGCCGCATACGCGCTCAGTCCGCTTCAGGAAGATAAGAACAAGAAACTTCTGTTTTCTTACAGGCAACTTGGGACACCTCAATGTGCTTTAATGCAATGCAGACTTAGAAACCACTTGGAAAAACATTGCAGAAAAGCTTCTAATAGTTGCAGAAACAATGCTCTGTGTGATATTTAAAAAAAAAAAAAATTAGGAAAGCTTCAAATGGTTGGTTTTCTTCCCCAAAAGCTGTTAGTTACCTTACTGCGCTGAAGTTGCACCACCTCAGTATTCACACAGCAAAAATCAGGCAAAGAAGATTTTGTGTTGAGGTTGCAACGAGGTAACTAAATACCATGATACACTTAACCATGTTTAACCTGATGACACACACAGTAATGTCCATGGCATTTTGTAAATTACTGTTTACATACTGCATCAAATTAAATGTGGCTCTCACACCATTTTTTGTAAGAGACTTCTGAAAATTCACATTTCTGAGAATGACATTTATTGCCAGCGATAACTTTTGTTCAATGTCAATAATAAAAAATGCATTATTTTTGTTATTTCCAATAAAGATGTCAAAACCATCACGTCTCGTTGCAAGAGGCTGCAAACAGGATATTGTAGCAGGCAACGGCATGATCTNNACNNCAGGAAAGCAGTATTGCTCTGCTTACGATAGGATCTCTCAAAATACACCCGATTTTAGAGGACTTTCAGCCAGTCCCCTTTGCTCCACTTCTCAATTTTGAAGTCTAAAGTTTATCTACAATGTAAGGAGAAACAGATAGAAGTCATAACCCATATTGCTTTCGCACAAAACCAGAATTTACCTGTTGTGGTCTGGCAGTTAGACAAGATAACCATGGACAGAAATCATACATAGGGAGCTTCAAGATTTAGACATTAAGCCGATTTAAACCGCTGGCTTTAAAAAAAAGAAAAATCTAAGGGAAAACACTCTGTAGGACCTAATCTCATAAAGTAACAAATATAGGAATGGGCTCCCAACATGCTCTGACCAAAGTTTGACAGGGCCTTAAATTGCACAATTATCAAACAATTCAATTTCATTTCTCTGGGACAAAGCTAGCAGCTTTCACTTTACAAAGACCATTCATCACTTACATAAATGTGATAAAACTAATCCCGATCCAAAGCTCCTTTGCGGGATTAATGTCCCTTAAAACAGGGAAATGAGACATTCCATTCCTTCTGGGAAAAATGCTGAAGGATTGGGAAAGAACTAATTTATGGCTACAAGGCTGCCGATGATTAATGTAATATCCCCAGCCTACAATGCAACCTTCACTTAATTAGTGCCTGTAATTGGGAGTTGTAAAGATAAGATTAATTGAATCTTGAGGATGTTAAAAGTTTAATACATTGGAACATGGTTATTGTGTTATCTGAAACTGCAGCCTGCAAAAAGCCAGCCTGAGCTTTGGAGAACGGTCCACGGAGAGACAAAGAAACAGGACTTGCTTGGATAGCAACCAGCAACAGAGGAGCAATTTCCAGCTTATAAAAAAGAACTATATGTAATAATACACAAATCAGAATACCCCACCACAGAGCAGCCTCTTGGTAACAGCTGACTCCAATTTTAGAAATTAACTTTTTTGTTTGGGCCAGTCTTTAAAGGAAGCAGAGCCTACACATCCTTCTACATTTCTTCTCAGGAATTCACAAAATTAACTGCAGAAGAGAATTAGAAGTAGGTCAGATTGTGCTTGAAGTGAAACCTGACTGATTTACATAAAGATAGGCAACAAAGAAAGAATTTGGGCTGCTATTTAAAACCAGTAAGAGCAACAGAAGGCTTCTGCAAGTATGGCAGAGACTGAGCCAGCCAGCTCAATCTAGACACAAACTGATTGATGACAAGGTAGAATAACAATGGAGGTGACACGGAAAGATTAGAAATTGCTGCAATCAAAGCAGTACTGTTATTGAGCGTATAAACACCCACGAAGGGCTGGCTGTTGCGTACGACCTCACAGTACCATTCTCCTGCTTTTGCCACGAAAAACAGGCAGGCACTTGCTGGGGACAAAAATCCCTGACAGAGGGAACGGACAAAACGCCGTCACTCAGTACGATGTGTCACCACCCCTCCCGCACCCACAGGCTGCAGCTCAGATCCACAGCAAAACATCTCTAATTCCAGAGACAGCCGACAAGATTATGCATGGCAAAGCATATCCAGTAATTTCCTTCTCTATATGCGTGACTTCGAGTACTTTAAGATTTTTTTTTTCCCCACCAAATAGTACGGTTATTTTCCTTTAGTACCCCAGCCCAAATACTAAAGGTAGTAGGTTTTCTCTAGAAAAATATTTAAAAACCCCACCTTATCAAAACTTCAAAAACAAAAAAAAAACCTCACAAAAAAAATCCAACCAAAAAAACCACCCTGCATGTAAAACTACTTCCCTGCCCCTTTCAGACCACAGCACAGATGCATTCCACAAACACCACGACAGAGAAGAAAAAACCCTCAAAATGAGCAAAATACCACTTTTACACCAACTGGCCCAAGACGTACCCAGGAACGGGGCTGTGTTGAGACCACCAGACTGGGAACTGCCCGACGCTTCGCCCCTGTCGACAGACGCAGTTTCGTGACAGCCCTCTGCCCGGGCAAGCCCGAGCGACGCACGGAGCAGGACTAACCTCGATCCACCCCGAGCAGAGCCCTCCTCTGAACCTCAGCGACATGGAGCAAGGGTTTTCCATTGCCCCAGACAACCTAAACTGCTGTGGTGGTGGCAGCATTAGTATTTTAACAGCCCTTCTTACAAACCATCTTTTTATAGACTACTTCTGCTTCAGAGATAATGCAACAGACGACTCCACAGTGCCAAAAATGCTGACCTTGAGCCACTGCTTCCAGTGCAGAATCTGGCCCTTCTGGTGCAACCTGGTTCCCCAATAAAAGCCAAGTCTACGTAAATAGTGCTACACCAGCAACTCTCTTAAGATATATCAAAGTTCCAAGCAGCTGGGTGTGCAAACAAACCAAGAGACTAATGCCTTCAGCACGTACTTCCAAGGATCAGCCTTGCAGTGGCTGCCCAAGACAAAGGGCCAAGCTTAACCTCAAAACCTGACACTCAGCAATTTGTCGGATTACAGCATGAATAACGTCTTTGACTGCTTTGCCAGGGAACACACGATTTACAGAACGGCAAAAAAATATCTCAAGATAAAAAAAGTTATAGCTATACGACTCAAAAGTCATCTTACCCCGGAGTCAACAATCTGAAAGTAATATACTGAGCCTTCCAAATTACCTTTTTCTACTCTTTCTACCAAAACAAACGCAGGTTCCTGAAACGGATCAAGTATCACTTCTACAAATACAGAACTTACTGTTCTACCTCAAAGACTTTCAGCTTCCAAACTTTTTTCACGAAACCCAATTCCGGTATTTCTGGTCTCTACCTCCATGTAATTTTCTGCATTCTTGAATACCCTTCCCAACCGATTCTGATAGTAATTACCAGACATCAGGGTCACAGGTCCAGCAGGTATTTGCCCCAGAGCTGCAAATGTGTCAGACAATAATATCCCTACTCTGGTAGTCTGTTTTTGTTAACACAAGTTTAACTGGAAGGTCCCCTTTTTATCCTTAACAGAAAAGAAAGATCCTTCCTATTTGCCATAAAGGATGTCATTAATAGTGTAATTTTCTTGGTGTTTTGTTTATTCCCCTGGAATGGCTTGATGGATGCAGATAATTATCCGACTATAAAAGCCAGCAAATGTGCTATTTTCTATCGCTCTAAATCATCAAACAAATAAAGTGTGAAACAGCATTTTTGAATACAATTTTCCCCTCTAATGGCTTAGAATTATTATCAGGAACAATGAAAATAAATAAGCAAATGTCTTCTGAGTTAAGAATTAAATGAGTGTGTCAGTAAAAAAGAGCAGACAGACCATCCTGGGATACGAGGACCAGTTTAGAAGCCATTAAGCGATGACATAATGGGGAATTCACTGCAGCAGCGACAGTTTCCAGCATCAGGTGCTCTTCAGGGACTTTCCAGCCAGCTCAGATTCTGTCCTCACCACTGCTTCTTCAAAGGGGGTGGAATTCAATTTTGTCTTCTTCTTGGCCACTGAAAGCTATTAAAACTTTATCCGTAACAGCAGCAATCCTCTGCTGGTTTCTCTCCATTTCAGAGCGGTTCTCCCCTGGAGCCATCACGAGCTCTGGCAGAGGACCAGACCAGCCTGACCCTTAGCTCAACCTGCCCCCAGAACTTCCAAGACCTTTTCTTGCTACAGTTGTCGCACCCGCACTCTCACGAGTTTCTGATAGTTGCAACACCTTGCCTCCCCACCTCACTACACGTCAGCCTCTCCTCACACCAACACAGAGCAATTAAGCGGTGATTAGGTTACTAAATCTCACGCACCTACTCTCTGGTAGAGACTGGGCACCACGGGCAGGAGGAGGTTCAACCGCAAGGCTTTGGAAATGTCACTTCAGTCCGATTCATGGGAGAAGGTAAGAAAGTTAATTTCACAGTGTCTGCACAAGGTCTGGCCAAACAGGCCCCACACAGTTTAACACGCTATAATTAGTGAAATAAGGAACGGAAACAAAGAGAACAGCACATTTAAAATGCCTAAGACCATGTGTCAAGCTGGGGGTCATTTATCTGTCTTCAAAGCAGATTTAGTTGTGCCAAGAATATTGACCCTTTGAAGATTCAAATGCCAACCTACTCTCAGTCATGACAGGCAGAATAAAAAGCTATTATTTCAATCTCTGTGAGACAAAGTGCGTCCATAAATGCATAATCTGAACCCTGACCTCCAACATCTTTAGCCCCCATGACGGCAGCAATGCCTCCAAAGAAAACCTCTTAGTCTATCAAGAATATTTATCACTCAATAGAAGCCATTAAGAACTACCACTACAGACAGGGTAGTCCCTCATTTGCACAGTTCATATCTGACTTCGAAGGCCTAATTCTTCTCCAAGGTAAAGTATTTATAATACTACATCTCCTAGCAGTGTCAAATCAAAAGCTCAGAGCAACAAGAGTTGTTTAGTCATTTTTTCCACACTATTTTTAAGCTGTTTTACAGCCTGTATGGAAAAAAAAGACCATTTCAACAAGTAGAATGGATTGGTCCTTTGTCAATAGCGCTGTCATCTCACCCCGTTTCATGGTCAGCTCTCTTTTCCTCACCTTTACTTTCCTCCATCTTTAATGGCCTTTCTTCCCTCTCTCCCTCCCAGTTTGTTAACAGAAATCAGCTCCCTTTCTTCTTCTCCTCATCAGCATCTGAGGTTACCCCGCAGTATCCAGTTTCCCTTCTCAAGATCACTGTGTGGAAGGAAAATCTCCGGCCTCCCTCATCTGTCCCCTTCTATTGTGGCTCCTTTAAATCAAGAATGCAAACACCGTGCTCTGGAGATAAGATTGCACACGGATCAGAGAGCTCCTTGTTCCTAGGAAAGAACCTTTATCAAGTGTATGCAGTTTTATCTTTAATGGATCATTTTACAGGACAATAGATGATGGAATTCAGTATCTTTAAACAGCAGTGTCAATGATTTCAAATAATGACATTTTTATTGAAACACACATAGGGAGAAAGATAAACACAGAGGCTGGTGAGTATCTGCTCAAAAAGCCATAATAAGGAGTAAATAGGTAATGACAGAACAAGATTACAACCACACAAACACACCAAATCAACCCGTCTTCTAAAGCTTGGAGAAAAATGAGCTCTGCAGACAGCTGCTCAAACACAATCCTCTGGGAAGCAGCACAGGAAGAAAATCGGGACAAAACCTGCTCAGAAAGGGCCTGGGTAACAGCAAGCATTCTCAGCACTTGCGCCGCAGAGCCTATTTCACTCAACAAAATCTCTTTTCCATGTACGTAGCTGCCTAATTATCAGCCCCATTGCCAAGCACAATGTGGAGAAATGGCAGGCAATTTTGCTGCTAAGAAAGCAGTAAGCAGGATGAGAGGCTTCCTCCTACCCTTAAGACACTAAAGTTTGTGCAATTGCAAACTCTCAATCTGATTTCCAGTAACGCCGGGCAGAACATCTCGGGTCACTCTGGAGTTGGGATCCAATCCTTACGGATCGACTGTCGAAGACCGGAGTCAAACCTAACTTGTCAATCACAGGCTGCTAAAAGACTCTTCAGCCCTTCAAGTTGCCTTGAGCTTGAAAAGTATTGGAGAGGCACTAGTTTCAAGCAGTGGCACAAGACAGCAGCTTTTTAAAATTCTGATTTTAACACAACCTGAATTTTCAAGCAGTACACCTGAATTCATAACTACAAGATTTGCACAAAACAGCTAAGCAATTAGCTACTCTCTCATTGTTTCACCAACCTAAAACAGTGAGTACAAAAAGGAGATTTTTCCAGAACTCAAATGCAATTTTTAAATACTATTTTAAAACAGAGAGTTTAATATGAACAGCCATCTGCTCTTGGAAAGACTACCAATGTACCAGTCCAGTAAGCTTCATCGCAACAAATGCCAGGCACAAAGCACAAAATTACAAATCGCATTGGAGTGACTCTCCTTCCACACATACAAAATAAACCCACAGTCTGCTTCTGCATGCAGTGAATGAGCAGTATGAAGGGGATATTTTACTAAAAAAAGGTGTTTTGGGAAAAACATTATGAAATCACTTCTTCATTCAGTTTGGCCAAGAAGATAATTAGTACACAATTCAACAGAGATGAATGACTACAATATCCATCCCCTTGCCATTCTCCATTATTTGTTTTGAGGAACCTGTTCACATCAGATTTGTTTCCCAAAATTGGTAAACAGATTATTAATTACCATTTGTTTTTTGCAGTGGATATTGTACAAATATAAAGAAAAGTGAAGATTACGCTTCAAAGAGCTTACATTCTCAAAAAAACCCTCAATGGAACTCAAGAAACAAGGAGGAAAACAGATAACCAGGGGAGATAACAGATGTTCCTACCTTGTACCAACTGACCTGGGAGAGCTGCCTCCGTTACTGGGCACAGGCACGCGCCCACTCCTGCTCTTGGAAAAAAATACGGATAATTGCCTACAGCAGAACAAAGGAAATCTGCTCACTAGTAAGGAAAGATATCTTTGGATTAGGAAAGCCCTTGTGCTCGAGGCACAATGCCTCTACACACACACTCTTTTCTTCTTTGAGGAAAAAAGAATACCAAAGATTTAATGCTTGTCATCCATCAGATTGAGTTGTTTCAGACTACAGCTACTACTTTGAAGCTAGCGCCTATGCTCTTGTCAGCATCAAAGCTAGAAGTGCTATAGCTAAGATTTGATAAAGATCAATGACTCAGTTTGTAAAGTTTCCTTTATTTCTTCTACTCGATCTCCTTTCGTCATCTTGATTGGCCAGTTAGATATGAAGCAGATAGAACCCAGCACGTCTGCTGCTTCGACCATTAACTAGTTAACCGTTGCGCACCACTCGGACGACGCAGAGTGCTATTTAAGCACTGTCATTACCATAGGCTTCTGTTATTTTAAACTACACTTGCACTGCACTTGGCATCACCCAACGTCAATTTTCTCTGCTGAGTAAAGCAAAAATCCCCGCTGATTTCTGCCAATGTGTTAACAAAATGGGAATAAAGACAAAGCTCTGCAGCACCACTGTTGGTTCTTTCTGGTCTTTCCAACCCCTGCTCTCAGCGCCACGCCAAGACAGAATTTGCAAGCTCGTTCTCCCACAGGGCCCAAGTCAGATCAGCCTGAAAGAGTTATATGAAGCATGGAAGCACATCTCCCTCCCATCTTGTCTCAGTGGCAGAGTGCACTGTTCAAAAGCCTCAGTTATTAAAACCAATCTGTGATCCTGTCAGACTTCCACAGATCTTCATTTCAAATCAGGCCTGAGCTTTGAGCAGACACTTTCAAAACGCAAGAACGAGTTGCAGCAAGAGCCTTCTTGGATCAAAGACACGCTTCTCTCAATCCAGACTGGGACTACTGAGCTGTGATGAATTATTAGTGCTGGCGGAAACAGCAGTACACGCGTTAAACGCTGTGTCAGTGGAGTAGGAGCCCACTTGAAGACACTGCTGTAAAAACGAGGATGAGCTCACAGATCAGCGCTACCACCTTTCAAGATCATTATAGAAAGGTACAGAGACGACCCAGAGACTGGAAGCCCAACCTCTAAGAGCTTTTCATTTCAATAAACTAGCTAAACAGGCCCAGTAAAGACGGATGTAAAATACAGACTGAAAACTAAAATGGCAGCAAAGTATATAGTAACTCCATGTCTTCTGCAGTGGATTTAGACAAGAACAAGCAACAGAAAGAGAAGAGGACTTTGGAGGGGGATGCACACGTACAGCACAGAGCTGAGTGAGAGCAGGAGGGAGACCGACTGGGTACGAGCAGCAGGCTGGCTGCCCGAGCTCATTTCGCCCACGCTCTCACAGAGCAACAGTCCCTCCTCAGACAAGTCCCGTAGTTGACGCCATCAGTCAGAGTCTGCCTCAATCCATGGCGTTTTCTCTCAAAGTTAGATGAGGGTCAATGCAGAAAGGCAAGACGTGAGTTCTACCTCCCCAGAATACCGTGCCTCCTCTCCATGGGAAAAATTACCTTTTAATAATCTGTCTACAGCAGCATAATAAAACACAACAAAAATCTAAGCCTATTAAAAAGAAAAATCTCCACTATTCCAATTGCAGGCACCTGATTGGGAAGATAATCCACAGAACACAAGTGAGAGCTCATAACTCTTGATATAGTTTGGTTTGATGACTTAACCACATTAAAACCACTCCAGTCGCCCAAGATTCAGTCTCTGTACTATATGTCGATCCCTCGGATTTTTAAAGCAGACCATCAGCTAGCATCGTTAGCTTTCTAATGAGATTTACACCACCCTTCACCCACAGCACCACCTCCAGGACGATCAGTACCCCCCAGAGCCACGGGGAGCCAGCAGAAAGGCTCATCTGCATATTAGTAGTACAGCGTGGTTTCTATTGATTAACTAATGACTGCGGTATATGAAGCTTGAAAGGCTGTATTAATAACTCACCGCTGCACTGCTCTCGTTTATCAGTGAATTACAGGGGGATGCAACTCTGCATCTCAATACATCACTCCTTTCGTGAATCTCAGAGCAATCAACACACACATGGATTCTCAACGCAGAAAGCCTGTTCCCAGCTTTCACCTAACAGTTTTGGAAGAGGTAGGAGAGAGAAAAGCTCTTCTGCCTGGCCACACTTTATCTCACTTTCCTTTTATTTCTTTTAATGAATATCACTGTTCCTTCCTCTATCCCTTTTATCAACAGAACAGGGTCTTGCTTTGCCAAATCTGCCTGAGAGCAAATGGTGTTGCAGCTAATCTATAAATCAACCATCACCATAAATTCTACTCTTTCTCCATCCAAAACTGCAGAGCTGTAAAACAGATTACATGGGATAGCAGAGGCAGGGAGGAAATTTGTGAGCTGCAAGGAGCCCATCATGGCCAAATGGCCTTCCCTTGCCCCTCCTTTTTCCCCCACTCCACCCCAACAAGCCTATAAATCTCTACTGTCAGGAGAGGAACACACCAACAGCAACGCAAGCGCACATTTAAGGGCAAGGCAACCCCAGACACTTCGCATGGAAGGCTGATGCAGACCTTGGGGACCGAGGGAGGAAAGCCTGCAGAATCTTATTCCAAATTCCCTAACGCCAAGAAATAGGAAAAGTAGAACTCCGGAAAAAATAATTCTCTGTATGGAGGAAAATGGAAAGTCACAGTGTATCAAATTCAGAGTCCCCAGCTCCCTCAAGGGCAAAACACATATGTGATTCCAGCTAATCTAGCTTTAAGAACCTCGCAGGATCTCCAGGGTGGAAGGGTTACTGAGATCCCAATAATCAAGACTTATAATCACATCCAATCAATTCAGCAATTCAACTGCCTCGTGCAACGGCCCCCAAAGGGAACGTAACAGTTAGGAGGCAGTAAACGACGCAAGGGACAAGTGCCCTTCCCCCTGCCACCATACAATTCAGTATCACACATTAAACCCAGCTGCTTTAAATGAGCTTACACGAAGCTCGCAGCAAGCTGCGACATACGTGAGAGTGTGTTAAAGCTGCGGGATGGTGCAGAATATCACATGGGGCAAACTGGGATACGGACCCGGCATCCTGCACTGAAAATGAAGGAGAGAAGCTGGAAGAGTTAAGCTCCATGACTGTATTAGGTCATTTTCTTTCTTCAAGATAGTTTTCCAGGGATTAGCATTTTCTATCCTGGGGGGAGGATAGGACAAGAGTTCTAAGACAGCTGCAGCACTCCCTAAGACAACACTGAAAAACGAAATCAGCAGTGAGATCCTCAGCCCTCGCATACCTGCAGCTGCTTTAGTATCTGCTGTTAGCCAGGAACGAGGAGGGCTCCTTTCCCAAGCCTCTCCCAGGGGAACAATCAGGTCTTGTTTTAAATCCCCCCATGGTACCACTGCTAGAAAACGGGAGGTTTCCCGATTGATGGTGCCACCAGTTACAGATACTACAAATTTATGACAACGTAGATGTTACAAGCAGGTCCTCCCATGGACTTGTTTCCCTTGATCCCTACAGCAAGGCTTACCCTACCCAGAGAACCTCACCAGGCACCTGGCGGACAGAAAGCAGAAATTCTATGATACTTAAACCAACGAAGTGTTTGGGTAACTCTATACACTCTCAAGTAAGCAGTCTTACGACTTTTATAAGACAGAACTCCAGAAGTTATTTCTGAAATGTAATTGTATGTGACCAGTGCTATCAACTAATGATATTATTTTAAAGTTCCTTTGCTAATTTGTCCTTAATTCTACATGAACTGCTGTTCCGGCATGCAGTGTACTTTGTGATATCAAAGTCAAACTGATTAGGCATGATCCACTTTCAGCAAGGGACTGTTTTGGAGAGGAGACCATATAACTTGAAAGCTCAGCTGGCTCCCTATTTTAATTAAAGGGGATTAAATATCCATCATGATAAGGAAAATGGGACATTTTATAAAATCAATTACCGTCCTTAGCATCACTCTGGTTTACACCTGCAGTTTCTGACAGAAAGAATACAGTGTAACACCCCATTAGTACTTACAGAAGGTGTATTAACTATTGTTGCTATTCAGCAAGATCAGTCACAAAATATCTGAGAAAAATAACCTTATTACCCAGTCAGGTGTTACAGTGTTGACAAAGCGAGACAGAGACATTACACCTCCAAAGTGTATCCATCAAATTCACATTACTGAGATTCAAAGTTTCCTTTGGCACTTCCCTACCACAGGAAGCCCTCGAGGTAGGTACTGCACATTTTTATGGAGATGAAACAAAGTGATGGTGGAGTATCTCAGTGTTTAAAAATACGCTTTTGAAATTGCAAGGGCTGAGACGCATACATTCCTCAATAAAATGCCGTAATAACCATGAAGTATTAGGCTTGGCATTCAGTTTTGTTGCTTCTGTCATTATAAAAAAATCAGTCTTCCGTTAGCATCGTTTGACAATATGCTCTATTTTAGATCTCAGCATATGAATGTATAAAGTAATTACACATAATATGTATAATTGATACAGTAAAAACTCCTACTGCAAGAGGTTTAATATAGGGCTGCAAAATGCAATGCATTCAAACTTTGGAAAAAACCTGAAGACAGACTATGGAAAGGTTGTAATTAAACTGCTAATGGGAGAAGGACATTTTATTGTCATTTGAGAAACAAGCAAGCGAGCGCCTCAAGCTGGCAGCTCCCCGACGGAGCCGCTCAACAGGCAGTTACACAACGGCTCCCCATTCCCCGCACGTCTGACGGGAAGTGCCCGCACCTCCCCTGCTACCCTCAGCCTGTCAGACTGATCTTCCAGTTAAAAACAGCAGCGGGCTGACACTGGAGACCAGACGCACACGCCAGAGGAACGCCGCATCGGAAGAGATGATCATCTCCGATACGAGGCAAGCGCAACCCGAAAGGGGCAGCAGGGATATCTCCGCCGCAGCAATCCTTATGGCTACAGACACGTGACAGAGCTCATTCTTCTGGGTACAAGATGACAGGATTAAAGAAATAAATGTGTTGCGATCTACAGGCATAGATAAGTCATTTAATGAGCCTGGAAGCAAGAACAAAGCTGTCTTCCACTACCCCCTTTCCTCTCCCTCATCACTGGACGACCCTTTACTGCTCAACTACTTCGTTTAGCACTGAACAATTTTTTAAACCTGCCTCCCCAGTAACACAATTCTGTGTGGACAACTCGTACTGCTGCAGCCCGTTCCACCCTGCTTATGGAAAGAAACCGTACAAGAAAGCGTTGGCAGCAGGACTTCTCTGCAGTGACAGAGACTCACATTCATCAAGGAGCTGCACGACCAAGCAGATGCTCATTAGGCTGTACAAAGCAGCCATCTCCAGTTGCTGAGCCACAGACATTTATTTTAACCGTAATCCCAACAGCCCCCAAACCACCTGTTTTCTAAGGGGTATAACCCAAAATTCCAAAGACAGAAATGAAAGACAAGACACCTACGAAATAATACTTCAGTAACTATCCTCGCTGACCCATGAGACAGATTCCTTTCTCGGTTCTCCTTGTCCACTGAGGTGGCTTCTCCTGGTCTGAACACATCATCCAGACCTCCCTGAGAAGGTACTTCACCTCTTCCACAGCACACACAGAGATTTCTTGTAGACCCCACTTGAATGAGGTCTGGGAGGCAACCTCAATCGGCCTGACTCCTTTCTCACCTTGCCTTCATAAGGAAACAGAGCTGGTGGCTTCTCGCCACTCCTACGTGCTTCCCTGCAAAGCAGGGCTTTGGTTGCACAGCCTGGATTAAAGTAGCCTAAGATAATTTATGAGAGACATGAAGAAAGAGTTACGGTTTTTAAACAGACAATTTTGAGGCAGAATACTACCAGTATACAGAGTCCTTGGTTTCACTATATAAATATCTCTGACAGCCAAACAATAACTCTGCCTCTTCTTTTAGAGCTCAACCCCAAACTGGTAGACTTCGTAACTCTCCACACTCCCGCTATTCCCCGAGGTGCTTCTCAGATGATCACTGTCAGAGTCAAAGAGTCTATAAAAAGGATGAAGGAAGCTGGGAAATTTCCACAGAGGTGGTGCCAGAAAAACAGAACTAACATTTTAGCCGTCTTCGAGCCAAGCCAGGCTGCACCACTGGAATTTCATCACTGAAGTCCACGAGCTCCCCCAGCTGAGCTCTGGGATGACTGCAGCCACAACCAGGAGATGGGCAATTGCTCGGGTACCTGCAAAGCTCCAGGTCTGCTCCAAGGGGTATTCAGATTTACCCCTCAGAAGCCGATGCTTGCTCACAGCAGAGGTTCAGAGCTCATTAACAGAAGCTGTCACAGTGAATAGCAAGGAAGAAATGACTTGGGCAAGTGGCATACTCTTGCCTTATGCTTAAGGGAACAGCGGGGAGGCCTGCCAAACCAGCAGTGGCATCCTGTCACAATACATCTAGTTCTGTGTTACACACTGTCATCTATATAAGAAAACTCCGTTGAACGGGAAAACACTTTGCCCAAAACATGGTCTGCCGTCAAAATCCTCGTTTTCCCCCAGCCGTGTAAGGTTTACACAACTCATTACTATAAAAGAACTATACAAACACAGAATGGCTGGACAAAAACCCCCTCCTTTAAGTGGAATAAAAGTACCTTCTTTTAAAAAAAAACAAAAAACAAAAAAACCACCAATCAACAAACCAATCAAAAACCACCCAGGTGCAGAGTCTGCTCCTGCTTTGATTTTTAAACCAGCAAAACGCGAGCTCCTTTAAAAGAACATTTTATGATTTCTCTTCTCTTTTCCAATTAAGCAGCAGTGACTGAACTCTTCAACAAATGAAACCTCCCCTAGGGGAATATCAGACGTTCCCCAGCATCCCCCCAAAATCTTCAGAAGATTAGACAAAAATAAAAGCTACCAAGAACTTCTAAGTTCTGATATTTGCCAGCTACAATTTTCCAGCTACAATTTCCACTTCTTTCTGATTCTTAACCTCTTCACACAAACATACTACACAAAGTATTTTGACTTCTACTGTTTGAAGGTTTCTTTTGTTTGTTTCTCTACTCTGCAATCCGTATTTCCCACAGAAACAACAGCAAACAGAAGGAAAACCCACTGTTTAGTAAAGATGAGGCAACAGCTTCACGGATATCCACATACTGCATCTACAATACTAAAACAAAAAAAACAAAAAAAAAAACCAAAAAAAAACCCGACCAAAACACTCCCACCAAACCCAACAACAACAAAAAACAAACCACAAAACCAAACAGCATGAAGTTCCTGAGATTTGCGCAAAAACAGTTTAGGCTGGGCTACAGATATTTGGTGTACACTTCATTTCACATCCGTTCTCTGCCTTTCGCTCACAATGTGAGAGTTGGTGGAACAGCCATTATCTTCATGCTCTACCCAGGTTCTCCTTCCAAGGTAATCTGTTCTTGTTTCTACTTTTTGAAAGCGATAACCCTCTATTCTGGGCTTGGAACAAAGAGCAAGCAGAAGACAGATGATGCAGAACTGACACACACAGGCACGCAAGGAGCAGACGCAGAGCTGGTAACACGCAGGCATGAAAGGAGCGGTCAGAGACAGCCGCGCTCGCACGACCCTGTCGCAGACCTCAGGTCAGGCGCAGGTACGACCCTCAGAGCAGCCCACCCCGGCGTGCTGAAACCACCAGGCTAAAGAGGACGGATGCTGGCTTTGCTGGCGGTCACTGCGCTGGGTGGGCACAGGCAAGCAAGCGCCGCTCGTGTGCTGGTGGCACCATCTACTGGGACAGGGACCGAATAAACCCGGGTTGGAGGAACTGCTTCGGAAGATGAAGGAAAAACATGACAGTATCTAAAATGAGAGCGTGTCACATTTAATTCCTAATCCAGGGATACGTTTCTTGAGTTAAGCTTGTTTAACAGGGGTATCATAAGGGGTTCTGCAAAATCCTGGTGCATCTGCTTGAAAGAGGGAGACTGAGAATCAGGTACGCTGGGGAAACAGATTTCCAGACACATTGGAAAGGTTTAAAAAATTCACATTCAGCCTATAGCTGAACGTTACAGATTCAGCCACTCCTTCCACTCCTTCGCAAGACTGTAAAAGAACACTATACCCACTCCTCACAGCCCATTTGCTGTTGGGAGCTTTTATATGCCCGCAGGCACTAACAACCTGGAGATACATGGTGTCACCCGGGACTCATACTGCAGAGCAATGGGAGGATCTCGTCTGCCACTGCCAGGGCACTAAGACAGCAGCTTCACAGTGACATTTAAGTTCTAATTTGCACGCAAATGTCAGTATTTATTAGTCACATCAAGATCTTCAGTAAAGCTCTTCTGGGTTGCTAAGTCCCTCTGGTTGTACTTTTAAATAAGAGGCTTGAGAAAAAAAGCAGACAGACTGGCTCTTGGTAACATATCCCAGATATCCTCGCTTCTTAATTTCATCCTCATCTATTGGTTATTTTTGTGGAAAGTTATTTCCAACCAGTCTATGCACGAACAGCGTCGATAAAAGCTTATCATTATTGTAAGAACTGACTATGAAAAAGTAACCTGCTGACCTACCTTGCCACTGGAGTTGTATGCGTATTTACACATTTAAATAACAGAAATTTTAAAGTAACAGATATTTCCTGCCTAGAGCACAATGCAAGAACAACAGTTTTTTTCACTGTTAAAGTGCATCTGAAAGCATCCACGCATTCCCATCACTACTTGCTCTCCCACATCAGCAGGAGTGCTCTCCTGTGCACCAGTTTCCAAAAAGCCCCAAGTGCTGAAATCCGTTTTCACTTGCATTGCCAACAAGTCTCCCTTATTCTGCTACTTTTCTAGAAAGTCGTGAATTAGGTCTCTGAGCAAGTCAGCATGGAAGAAATTAAAACTGCTTTCAAACGCAAAGTAGGAGAGGGAAAAGAAAAAAAAAAAAAAGGGCAGTGAGACACTGAGTAGGCCTCATGGAATTAGGCAGACCTGAAGAAAAGGTTATTGCAGTGGTCTCCAAGCAAGGGCAAAGGCACGTAGCCACTATCTGTTAGTACTCTACCACTTACCAGGATTTCGGCTCCCCAAAATGCAAGTAGTTGATACTGTAGAGATCCATGTCCTCTGTATGCCAAGCAAATGTCGTCTTCCACATCCCAAAATAGAGATAGGGAGTGTTTACACCTTCTATGATGATGCCACACTCATGTTCCACCATGTCTAGGAGGGTGTTCAGATTGCCAATATTCCATTCTTCCACATCCTGTAATTCACAAGAAATGTTTTGTACTGGAGCACATCAGGACCCGCTAAGCAGAATAATAGCCCACAGCTTCCTTTCAATGCCTTAAAATGTGGATATCCTAGTGTTATCTGCATTAATTTAATTCCACCTGCTTCCAGAAAGCTTACTTTTAGTGTTGGTCAATAACCATGAAAAGGATGCATTACCACTACTTCGTGGCAAAGGGATTGATTACCGGCTTCTCACTAAATGTGTTCTCGCAAGAGGCACTTGCACTATGTGGTACTCTACCATTAAGTAACTGTTCTACTAATAAATATGAGATTAACTAAGGGTAAAATACACTTCTCAGTGACATATTCTATCCAGACGTTCTTCATCTGATGGACAAGAAACTCCAGGCTTCAATGTGGCCAAAGTGGCAGAAACCTCTCCATCAGCTCAGTGCTTCGGATTAACAATAGGGAACACAGTTTTGTTATCATCAATATTTAAACAGAAAGAGCAATAAAAAGAAATTCTAAATCTGATAGTTGGTTTTCTCTACTTCAATGTGAAATAGAAGCAGTCACATAAACTGGTACAAATCTTCAACCTGGAGACTGCCTGAAGACAATACCATCTCCAGAGGGAAGCAAGCAGCTCCCTTCGCACCCCTGCTCCCCCGCGTACTTCATTCAGACGCAAACGACTGCTGGTGTGCGAGCAATCCCAGCTGCATGCTGCTGCTGGAGTAACTGCGAGACAGTGAAACTCAAACTGCTCAATCTTGAAACTTTCTAAATCAACCTGAAAAAAGCCCCACAGGGGCAGGGCGGAGAGGGATAAGGAAAGGAAGCGGCTGCAAAGCAAGGTGGAAGGAGTGCGGAGGGAGAGTGTTTTTCATGACCCTGACACCTCAGCGCTTGCAGCGATGTCAGTAACTGGACAGTGGGAAATGTTCTTTAGATGTGACTGATAATTCACTTATTTCTGCTTGTAGGAACTTGAAGGAAACTGAAGGAAACACAACGTATCTGCAGTACTGTGCAGAAACTACATCTCCTACAGCTTGTATCTGTGCCTGGTTATGTCACCCTCCCTGATCATACCATGGACAAGAATGTGATACTCTCCTCAAAGCACCAAACACTACAGATAACTGATATCCATGGCTGTGAAGGCCTCAGATACCTATGTTTACTCCAATTAATTCCCTATTAAACCATACTAATAAAGACACTTCTAGATTAACACGCAGTTTACACTGCAGATAACCAGACAACACTCCAAAAAAAGGCCACTTTCCACTCAAAAGAAAACAAGAGAGGCAAGGCACTGCTTTAAATCAGCTGCCTAAACAGAGCAAGGAGATAAGCAACCTTTATCATTCACAGCAGAAGAAACCACAACAGAATCACTTGAAGTACAGGGTGCAATTTCACCAAGGGAAAGCTTAAATAATTAGAATTGTAAAATGATTTAGCACACAGGTGCATTGTATCCTATTATAGCTGCTTACTAAGAAAAAAGTTCAAACGCAAATATTTTAGTTGTGTTAAAAATTAAGAAAAAAAAAAAGTATTTTTGATGAAGCACCCAATTCCTTGAAATGTTGCTTTTTTCCTGGGTCTCTAAGGAAATATCTATTTTATTCCTATTAAATAAAATAATAAAATACCTATTTTATTCCTATTAAAAAAAGAAACAAACCTAGCATTATAGAGATCAGGATCAGTAAGTAGCTTACTTTTAATTTACCTGCATACCATCACATATATCTGGGCATATTATTATGATACCAGTCCAGTTTTCTTTACCAACCTTTTCTGCAAGCTATATATAATTTTCAGCTGCACATTTTGTAAGAACTCGTTCAAATCACTTTTTTCTTTATTCTCCTAGTAAAACTAAGCTTTTCACAGCTTCCATTGACTCTATTATCCTGAATCTGGTGGGAATTTTAATCACACTTTTGTAATGAGGGACAAATAAAGATATTTGTTGGCATTTTTTTAAGGTTGCTCAATCAAATAACTTCTGAATTACCATTCCTTAATGAGAAAAGAGCAATAAAGAAGTCAGTATCCATATTTAAAACAAATAAAAGAGGAGCAATTTCACTTACTGCATCATATAGCGAGCCACTGATATCAGCCCCATAAATTGGTGAGACAAATGTGAGGTTCTTCCAGTACTTGCGCTCCAAGTCTTCAAAATCTTGATGGCGTGGAGTACAATACCTGATAAAGCAGGGAGAAGATAAGGATGTAAGAAGTCCGAAGGAACACTCATCACAGACAGATAAACAGCTAAAAAGAAGCGTGCATTTCCAAGTAGGCACACCAAGGAGGCTACTGAAGGTGTACTTCATTGTTAGTTCTACTCTTCTATTCATACAATTTACTGTCTTTTAAATCTTTCTGCAAAACCTTCGTCCATCCTGACAAATGGGACATGCACTTATGTGAAGCACCAGATCCCATCCTAACGATGCAGGAGATGAAGTTATTACACAGGGAGCTGCAGGCAGGTAAAGCACTTCTGTATATGCTGCATCAGCAATATTTCAAAGTTGATGGGCTGATGTCAGTAATGCCCGAGTTAAAACCCAAGGTACCCCAGAGCTCTGGGAAAGTGACTCCGGAAAAAGGATGCAACTGCAGCTTGCATCAGTTGGCTTGTCCCAGCGAACTGACGTGCTCTGCACAGCTCCCAGTCACTCCCACAGACACCCCTCTTGTTAGTGTTAGCTCAGGCACTCCCGAACTCTTGTATTTCTACATCAGCAATGGAATACATTTTCCAGAACAACCATTAATACACTGAGAGCTCTTCTCTGAGTCCCAATCTACTCTTTTCAGGCAGATTCTTAGCCAAATACTGACTTCTAAGAATCTTTATACACCAATTCCCAGAAAAAGATCTAGGATACACCGAAAGTTACCAAGTTACAAACTTGTTTGAGATTCTGGATGTAAGCTTTCAAGAAAAAGCTGTTTCCTCAGAAATGCTTCCTATTTAACAAGGCTGCTTTTTCTTTCAGCTCGTTTCTAGAAAGAAAAGCTTTCTGCACAACTGCCCCATTCACAATATAAGCACATCACTTAACACCAACATACTTCTCGCTATTAGCCAGACGTCGGTACTCTCCCACAGTCATAGGTTTCTTCTGTATATTATACTGGGTGAATAACCCCGACTGTCCAGTAACCACCTGCTGAATAGGAGCTGGGATAACCATGTCATCGATGTCATCGTAGGTTTTTCGGGGCTTCCATTCCTTGGGAGGAATCACCTGGAATTGGAGAAAAATAAAACAAAAACCAAACCATGTTCACAACAGGCAAACACAACTTCTACTGAAGGAAAAAAAAACAAACATACTGTTGAAGCAGAAGGCATTTCACCCTGCTGCTGCAGGTTATCAGATAACAGCAGCATCTCAGATAACCGGCACATATGACGAGACACCTGCTCCGCATCTGCTCAAGTGTGGGACTCGCTGACCTGGCTGCTTAGAGGGCTGAGCAGTCCGGCAGCACAGTGTCCCAGAAGATGGCCAGCCATGATAAAAAGCTATGTAGTTATTCCAAGGACATACGCTGCATGCCAGGAGGACTGCACATGCTTTCCCTCCGGAACGGCATTCCTCTCTCACCTACCATTCCACAAAGCTGCATCAAGCTGAGGGTGACGGAGCACTAGAACAGGCTGCCCAGGGAGGTTGTGGAGTCTCCTTCTCTGGAAATATTCAAGACCCGCCTGGACAAGGTCCTCTACAGCCTACTGTAGGTGACCCTGCTTCGGCAGGAGGGTTGGACTAGATGACCCACAGAGGTCCCCTCCAACCCCCACCATTCTGTGATTCTGTGATCACGCAAGCAGCTTTATCAGCACGTTGCACCTCTACGAGGCCATAACCTTTCACAGGATTCTAAACAACTACTCCACCTAGAAGACCACTTACATTAGTATTTTCTTGCGGAGAGGGTCGTTTTGTTTGTTTGCGTTTTTTTAACTAGTAATGCTCAAAAGCCTGTTGTATTATTGCTGTTTATGTTTCTGTATGTGTAGGGTACACATCAGGGACCAACTCCTTAAATGAAAAGGAGTAAGGGATAGAGAACAGAAGAAAACTGTGGGGAACGCGTCCAGAACTCTTTCCTCATTCTTGGAGGCCGTGTAAAAAAGTGCTGCAAAGCAGTGCTGAACTGGAAGAAGCAGCTGTGATTTTAAACGGAAGAGCTGCCACAACTCCAGGCTCAAAATCAGAGAAAAATCAGTAGGACATTCAGCGGGCATGTGGAATAAAAAAATTAAATATCTGCTATCTATTTTGGTGTAAGGATTAACCAAAAAAAGTTGCGGGAGCTGGAAGACAAGTTATTGATTTTCACAGGCATGGTTCCTCCAGGATATAATGAGCTCTCTTCCATTACAAGGCCTGGAAGTGCAGTTGCAACAGACAGACAGAAAAATTAACTTGCAATGCTCAGGTTTAGTCCTACAAGTAAAGTAATTTCTTTACAATATCTGGAATTCACCAACAACCTTTATTAAAATAATCTACCCTAGCGGACTCAGGGAATGTAATTGCTAGTACACTTGAGTGGACAAGGAAACATTTCACAGAGAGCTTTTTATCAATACCCAGCTCTATTTAGAACTGTAATAAAAACACTAATTGACCTATGTTTTAGAAGTAAGAATTATTTCATGCCTAACAGCTTTATTTCTCTGCCATGCTTTATTAAGTTCTGCTAAATACCAAACGTAACAACTACCTTGTCAGAACAAATGATCTCCCTCAGCCTATGGTGCAACACAACACAGCCACAGAAATACTTTTTCTAATCAGTCAGTCCTGATTTTTTCCAAGCAGTTCTGTGTCAAATACCAGAATTTAGAAACTTCGCATGAAGAGTTCCCATAATGTTCCATCAGTTTCAGTGTAAAGATGTGGATGGGAAGGAAGCAGAAAGGTGTTTTAGAGCTGGCTGGAGAACTGCTTCCTAAAGGCCAAAAAGGCTTTCAGGTATTCGGGGAGTCACACGTGCCTAGGGGACACATTCACAGGTCTAGACTCCAGCCAGCAGCAGAAGGTGGTAGCCCAGAACATAAAAAAGGCAAGAGTAAAAAGTCTGCCCCATTCATACAGATATCCTTTAGGCCCTCTCCCCCACCACAACTTAAGCAGATTTCAAAAGCTTGATCCTTTACCCAGTACTCTGGGGGAGCTCGAGGGGCTCCAGCCCTTGAGGACCATGGCTACCACCATCTGTATCCTCAGCAACAGAATTAGGACATGGAAATACCCTTAACCCATCTCCGCCAGGGCTGGGAATGTCCCAGTTTTCCAGTTAGGTCTCAGGAAAAGACTTCCTGCAAGCAACTTCCCCCCCTCCTCCCTCCCTTACACAATGCCCGTAACTCCTCTGCCTTTCCTCTCCCAGTAAACTGAGACTGCAAGTCCAGTTTCTGGAAACGCACCCTGCTTGACTACGTGAAAGCAAACTGCTTCTGAGCGGCGTAACTTCACAGACACCTCACCTGACGCCGAGCCTCGGGAAGGCGACCTTCAGGAAGCTCTCAACGACCTGAGCGAGGGCAACTCACCTTGGCAAGCCCAGCGCGGTGAGCTCCCTGCGACTCCATGTAAGCAATGTACTTCCCAAAGTCCCGGAACTCCTCCAGCGTGGGACGGAAGGTCATGATCTTACAGCTGGGGTTCTGCGGACTGGGGGCTTCCGACCCCATATTTCTCGCACGGCGCCTGAAGAGGGGAAACAAGAAGGGAGAAAAAGAAGGGAGGTGGAAAAAAAAATACTGGTTAAAACCCCTTGTTTTCTTTCTACGTGCTTTAATGAAAATCACCGAAAGGCATGGATATATTTTTAACTTCTCTCCCCTATTCTTCAAGAAAGTATTTATAATTACTGCCCTCTAACATGGATATGAAGAGCTTCTGACCAAAACTCCACTTAGTGTGTTAGCGGGGCCCTAAGAGGGGTCAGGTAGCAGGGAACTCCCGATATCAGTATCATCCGAGAGATCGGATGGGCCTAAATATAGATCACAGACTTCACGTCACCGCCTCCATTCATCGTACGAAGTCGCTTCTCAGCAGCATGGTGGTCGCAAACAACAAACTTCTCACTACCTTCAGCACCTACTCAGTGCGTGCACGGAACTAGCTGCCCCTCAGAGTTTTCCACCAGAACGCCTGACTCTTTTCTGTATTTAGTTACAAAAAAACCCCAGCTTTGGCCAATGTATTAGCTACTATTTCTTCTGTTTTTTTATGTGCTAGGCTATATTAAATATTATAAAATTAGTTTTTTAAAAGGTAGCTTCATTACATTTTGATTGTATTTGCAACGTCCATAGACAAAGTGTCAGACAATTCTTAAAAGAAATGTAGATGCACAGTTTCAAAACATCTTTCAATGTGAAAAGCACAATTGCTCAATTTACTTCAAAGTTTGCAGGGAAAAAAAAAATCTAAAACAATCCAGGATGAAATCATAATTTTTTAAACGGACCTGTGTAAGGTTATGCTGGAAAGCTACAAGGCAAGCAACATTCACAACGGCATTTCAGCTGCAAACAGAAGGAGGAAAGCATTCCCGGTGTCCGACAAGCGGCCCCGCACACGCAGCACGAGAGGGCAGTGCGGGGCTTTCACAGCATAAACAGGGCAGCAGCGCTCCCTCAACTGCGACTTCCAAATCATCAGCAAAGCCTGTTTGGATTTAAACCGATTTCGAACTAGCCAAGCAGTATTCCAGATGCTACTAGAAGTACTCTTTGTGTTAAGAAAAAAAAAAAAAAAGATAAATACTGCTATATCAGTGTTTCAGTCACTGAGCACGGCACAAAACTCATGCTTCTCCCAAGAGACAGCGGATCCTCTCGCCTGCCTCCTGCAATTAAAACCAACACCACACACTAATTTGGACAGACACAGCACCCAGCTCACCAAGGTTTTCTTTGCAGTTTTAACTGGTAAGACTTTTTTTTTTTTTTTCCATTTCAAAGGCAGAAGAACAGGTCTGACTTGAAATTTTAGAAAATTTTAGAATTTTTCAGGGTAACTTTTATGTAAAATTTGTTTCAAAACTACGGTCTGCAAGTCTAAGCCCTTCCCCAACGCAGCCTTTAAAGGAATTTCACGCCTGAAACCGCGGCCTCCCAGAGGCCAGCCCATCGCCCAGCCCGGCACCCCCCGAGCCGCGGCGTCACCGCGCCCCTAACCCAAAGGCGACGCCAGCAGAGCTCTTCCCGAGCCAGGCACACTCCGTCATAAAATCAGACTAGAAACCCCAATATTGCACAATACCCCAGAGCAAAACCAGCCGAGGAAGAAGATACCGTTTCACTCCTTTCACCCCGACAGATATTTCAAACAACCGCGTTTCCAACAGAAATTGTTGCAGCCTGAAAACAAAAAAGCCCTTTAACCAACCCCTCCCACCTTCAGGGTGGCCCGGCCCAAAGAGATTTCCAATCTTGCCATACAGAAAAAAAAATTTTGCTACGTTTCAGGGTCAGCACTTTAAGATAAGAAACATACTTGATCTACCACCGCAAGAACAATTTACTACACAAAAGAAGAATTTACTACACAAATGTTTTGCAGAAATACAAAAAGAGGAAGCAGCATCTCCCATCCCCGCGATCAGCCACGGGAGCTGACAAGCTCAGGGCATCCATCTGCCAAAGGTTTCCTCCAAGCTACTGAAGAAAAACATTGTCCACCAGAAAAACACAGCTGGTGCTGGTGAAGAGTGGGAAGAAAAAGTAAAGTGACTGTTGGAGAAGTGGGACACAGGCACCAACCACCCTCAAACTCTTATTCCAACGCAATCTTCCTGAGATACCTTCTACTAGTTTTCACCCGGGTCTAGCAATGCCACGCGAGTTCAGCCGAGCGGGAAGCACCGAGCCAGGCTCTGCAGCACTGCGCACCGGCTGAGTGGGACAATCTGGCTCCGGGAAAGGAGCTTGAATTCCGTGCTGAGGAGGATCTGTGCCAGTGCCATCTGCTCCAGGGATGCCTTCCCAGCATTTGCAGCTTTATCCACAACCAAGGGAAAAAAAAAAAATAGTCAAAACCAGGTTTTATCCCATCTTTTCCTCAAGATCACCTCCAGCAATTCCAATGATTATTCAATGAACTGGGAGCAAATAGTGAAAACACATGCTCCACAACGGGAGGGGAATCAAACACTACTTCACGGAAAGCTTCATCAATTCATGATAGGGTCTACCTGCCTCAGCACAGGCAACGTCACTCAGCACTCTGCAACCCTGTCGTGCAGACAGCAAAGCACAACAGGTTTTTCCATGTTTCTCCCTTCTCTTTATCCTGAGAATCTTAACACCTACCCTAGGTAATGTTCGCCGCGATGTATGTTCATCTAACTAAACTAATGAAGCTATCACCAAAAAACCACCATGAAGCTCACGGGAAGGGAGGCTCAGTTCACCTACGTCAGGTAGCGAAGCGTCCAAAGCCCGTCCTTCCCCACAGCAGCCCCAAGGAGCTCAAAACACCCACGCTACAGAGGGGGCTTTGGGAGAAAAGAATTCCTTTCTTAACTACTTTGCACATAGCAGCACTGACGTATTTGGATAAATAGTGGCAGTAATTACTGTTACCCCCTTCCCAGCCCCCGGTATCACCAAGGGGAGGAGGCCAAGGCAGCAGGACAAGCCCGGGGCTGTGATGCCACAGCTTCCGTACGGGATTTTCAGGAGGCAGCCTCAATAAAGCTGTGCTGTCCTAAGCTCGCCAGCATCGCTGAGGAAGATTTCACAGCAGAACCCGACTATCCTGAGAACACGGAAAGCATTTTTCATTCATGGCTCTGCCGTGCAGCAGGGTGGATGGTGACAATGTGAACAAACTCTTCTCTCTTCACTATTAACACTGAAAAGGATGATTCTGCAGCAAGAGTCTCAGCCCCTTATTAGTTCTTGAAAAGAAGTATTACGATATTTTTCCCAGCCGGGTGCATTCTGTTTCTTTGTAAAAAGAGTAACCACCTCAAATATGAAAACTTTCTAATTTGCAACCGCGGTAATGAAACACTAAAACTCGTCTCCAGAGGGATGACCTCAGCGGACACAAAGAGCTGAGGTTTTAATTTCAATGACTTTTACATGAGACTTTTCCCTCTAAAATTGGTGTGAAGCAAGACACTTTTGTGACTGAAATCCTACACCTGTTGATTGAAACCTTTGTACGGCAGAGAAAAAGCCCCAGCAACCCAGCGGAGATCAATGACTCCTGCTCGCTAAAGGACCTGCAGGACCGGGAATCCTTCCTCCAGGGAAAGGCTTGGGACTTTGAAGTACTTCCCCACTGCTCCCCGACTACTGATCTCGGAGGAGTGGATAATGCAACTCTTTCTCCTCCGCTTTTGAGTCGGGGGTAACCTTGACTGAAGGTAGTGACTATTAGTAGAAACAAACCTGCCTTTAGGCACCAGCGCTGGAGCTAAACGCCATACCCACAGCCCGGGCACACGCCTGCAAAGGAGAAGCAAACCAGTCCTGCTGGTTTGCTGCAAACCCTCCGCTCTCAATCCGGATTCGAACAGTAAAACCACGGCAGAATTTCTGACAGAGGGCTCCTTCGGTTTATACAGTAACCCTAGCAGGCCATCGTTAATCATGCTAAACAAACTTAAGATGCTCTCTGGGATTATCAGTTTCTTCGATACACCAGAACGCGTGTACCTTCAGAGTCCTTTCCAGCAGGCACCAGGCCTGAAGGTGAACTTCTACCCAAGTGATGTATGGCCTGCTACCACACACACCGCGCTGCATGCAACCGGCAAAACCACTTTGGAACAGCTTGCTGTCCTCCAAAGGTGCAAATTTCCACCATCAACCTCCAAAAATCTCTCACTGGCTTTTTGCCAAAGGTCTTGAAACCACACAATCAAACTTCAAAAAGATGAAGGAAAAGGCCCTTTGGAACACATGCCTATAGCAAAAAAAAAAAAAGGAGAAAGGCAGGCGTTCAAAACCCGGTAGGCAGAGCCATTGCATGGAAGCCACAGGCAGCAAAAATAACTTTGTGAGAAGAGGATACACAACATTCACAGCAACTCTGCAAGACTTCACTTGGGCTGCGCTGGAAGGGGCTGCAAAGACCGAGGGAAACGTCCTCCCCAGCACACCCTGCGGCCCAAACAGACACATGTCAGCCCGCGTGCACACACGCTGGCACCGCTATCACACCCTGCGGAAGAAGGAACCACAGCCATCAGCACTGCACAGAATCAACAAAGCGCCGGCCACAGTTGGAAGCAAGAGGAAATTTCGCAGCGGTACCAACTTGGACAGCTACTGAGCTCCCATCCACAGCCATTTGTTCCTATCCTGTGCCAAATACGATGATTTGTGGTGCCACAGTGCAAAATGATCAGGGAGCCGACTCTGGTTACATGGCTGTGCTTTAACTCAAGTGCGTAGCTGCAGTGTTCAGACTTTCATGGCAACAGCGCAAAGCCACCATCCCAAACCTCAGCCTCAGCACGGGACAAAGCGCGTTTCAAACGTCTGAAACAGTTAGATGAAAAGTCTTAGCAGCTTACACTTTTCTAGAAGGCACACTGATAACAGCTTCTCCTCCTACAACACAGTCTCTCTTCCCTGAGCAGGAGAGCTTGTCATCTGCTGCATAAACTGGAGTTTGTACATGTCTAAAAGCGGACCGAGGGTTACTGGTGCTCTTCAGCCGAACTGCCCTTTTATTACAGAACACCCAACCTACTAACTCTTAATCTAATCAATGCTGACAACAAACATCACCGCACTTGTAACACCAGTAAAACCACTGTTAGCAGTTAAGAAAATTAAGTTCTACAGCTCATTACACTACCTAAGGACAGTGAATTATACACCCTTGCAGTAGACCATCTAAGGACAATGCACACCAAATCAAGGCAGAAAGTGTAATAAGTCCCAGATACTGAGGAGGAAAAAAGAGGAGACATAATGAGAAGATCTAAATGAGGCACATCTAAATAGCTTATATAATTGAAGACATAAAGAAGACATCGCATCCAGCACAAAGCACAAAAATCATTAATATATAACAAATTATTCATTTCAATGCTGAAAACATAGCAGCTCGCTCTTTGGGGAAGAAATTCTGAGTGCATTCCACTCCTGAGTGGAGGAAGCTGCTATCAGGCAAATAATTTACCTTTTTAATACTTCAGCAAGATAAACAGAGATTCTTTATCTTCAGCAAGGTTTTTAAATCATAGCAACAAAATTCTTAAAACTTCCCTTGCCCTCTGTTTTTCCTTATAATCCGCTGGATGTGTCAGAGCACAACCAAAGCTTGGCAGCACTGCGCAACACAACGGGGGAAACAGAGTATCAATGGCAACAAACTCTCTGATCGTGTTTCAGCACCCAAATTATTCAGACCTCTGTCTTCTTGCCTTAGCTGGCAGATTCCCTCAAAAACTTGTATCTACTGATCCAAATACATCTACTGAAACTCCCCTGACCTTTCACTAACAACTAGAAAAAGAGAGATTTAACTCCTAGGACTCTCACTCCAGGGCAGGCTGGACAGCACACTGAGAATTCCTCCTTACCTGGACATGGTTCCCACTCTCCAACACAACGTGCCTTACTTCACC
>Ga0065711_1028383_pt1 | contig 41576 bp, 17 predicted proteins | sample Hoacrofraction12_FD_59098 | JGI IMG/M metagenome (GOLD analysis project Ga0065711, IMG submission 59098) | Hoatzin crop microbial communities from Cojedes, Venezuela - Epithelial fraction 12 v2 (version 2) | ecosystem: Host-associated > Birds > Digestive system > Esophagus > Crop | place...
CAACTTATTGAAAAAGGCTGAAACTGAAGTTTTCATTCACTGCTTCATTTTTTTTTCCTTTGTTGTTTGTTTGCCTGCTTACTCGCCTGGGAATTTGTTAGAAAAAGTCCTGAGGATGTAGAATTGATAAGAAAAATCAATTAAAATGCCCTATCACTTTACGGATCACCTTATATCACGCATGTTGAGAAGCACTGCGGTAACTGCTGTACCCCCGTCCTGAGCACCAGGAGAACAGCACGCCCGGGTTCTGTGCTCTGCTCACCTGAAATGCTCTTTGAATTACATAGTGCAGCTGCAGGATGGGTCCCTCCACTTTGGAACCTGTAGCATTCATTACTAAGTGAAGGTCCTGTGGGTTTTTAAGTGGCACGTGAGTACTGCACAGTCTTTCGCTGCGTCCTGTGGGCAGAGACAAACTTAATGTATGTGGCGTGTAAGCATGACAGCCCTCTATAGTCTAATTAATTTCTTACAAACTAAAAACATCTACATTCCTCTTCCAGTGGTAATAGAGCTTTTTATTATTATTGTTTAGAAACGAGTATAACTTTGAGCTTCATTAAAACCAAATGTTTAATTGCATTCATGGATATCAGATTTATTGATTTACTTCACTTGCCCTGTATGGTACAGCAGAATAATATATCACAGTTTCATATAATGCTGTCCTAGCCAAGTTTTACTTCAGCATCACAATTTCTCAGACAAGTATGCATTGAAGGTTTATGTTGGCAGGACCTTTGCTTCTGCTGACAAGCTGGAAAAGAAAAATCCCATTTATATTTTGAGATTTCCTAAAGCCTGTTGATTTATGAAATATGACTGGCCTTGCATTAGGTTTTGTTTTGGTTTTTCTTTTTAAGAGAAAAAATATCACATTTTAGTTTATCAACGATTTAAACAGTGGAATTATTCCATCAAATTGCACTTCCCTAATTGAGAGATTCTTGGCAAGTTAAACAGCAATTAATAACAAGTTGATTCTTTGAGTTATGTTTTAATCTCTCTTTCTCCGAGATGGGGGATTTGTCCCATCGTAGGCCATCTCATATACGTATTCCCTGTGTGTCCATATGGAATATAATGGCATATAGTAGGCAAACACCAATTGTTTGTTCGTGTTTAGAGCTGATTAGTAGCAATGTGGATGTGGTTGACTTGGTGCTGAGCACCAGACACGAGCAGGATTCAAACCCTGTCCAGAGGTAGAGTAAAACATTAGCTCAGGCTCCAGACCACACTGAAGCTGCTTCCAGTTGGCTTGGAGCCTGTGAACTGATGTCTGGACATGCGGTATTGTATAGATTTCTTTTTTTTTTTTTCCCCTCCCTTTCTGCTACCAGTGATGAAAAGGACAGCCCGCTAATTTTAGGTAGGGGTTGAACTGTCTCTTGTCTTTCCTGCCTGGCTCATTTGCAAGATCCTTCTGACTTCCCAGCATCACTATGATTTGGGACTAGCAAAAACACAGATGCCATGAATTAGATACCTGGAGACCAAAAAATGTATACGTTATAATGCATTTTTCCCAAATATTTAGAAGCTTGGGAATTCTGGTAGTCTTTTGCCTGGTAGAGGCACAGATTTCAATAGGAGAAGCTGGTCTTAAAGCATCGCCGCTGCCTGAGCACTCACAGAGTTTGGAGTTCCTGAAATCCCTTTGGGGTTCCTTGTATAATTTTTGGTTGGGGATCTGTAGTTTAATAAACTGTCTGTTTTCTACATCAGAAAACATGATATTATTTAACATTAATGCCTTCTGAAAAATGGAAAAGTTGCGCCAGCTTGGTCTTCAAGGAGAGACCCATGTTCAAGAGGAAGACACAGAAATGGCATAGGAGCAACAGAGGGTTTTTTTGAAGCACCTGACTAAAGTGGAAGGAAAAAGGTAATTTTGGATTTATTTTATTTGCATCAAATTTTCCGTACTGAAAGACTGCTAGTTATTGTTCATCTAATCCTGCGACACCAAAAAAGGAAATAAACCACAGCTTTTGACTCATTACATTTTTAAGGTGCTGTGCTTGGCACGGATTGGTGCAGGCAAAAAGCAACTGTAGGAAAGAAAATTAGTCAAAAACAGAGAGCTGGCCAAGATAATTCATGTTTGATGTTCATTATCTTATTACAGATGGTCACAAACCAGCTGTTGATATCCCGTATGCAGCACTCTAAGGATAAGTGTGCAATAAATGAAAAGTATATTTTCCTTTATGCCGAAGCTGCAATTTTTTTTACCATGGGATTGCTTCGTATGCAAAGGTGGAACTGTTCTTAAAGGCTCGTACTGTCGCTTGGGATCGGGGTCTCCAAGTTGAATAGGCTGCCCTGGCTCTGGCATGCTTGGTAGAAAACAAAATTAATCACTCTGATATCTGGTCTTTTGTCCAGATCTGCAGCTGAAGAAAATGAGGGGTAAAAAATGGTTATTTCATTATTTTGTTATTTGAGACAGTAGCTGGATATACAAGAGGTACCTTGGAAACCTGGCATTGATGTGGTGTGTTTTGGCTCTGAACTTTTGACACTAAGGTGCTGGCTTTAAAAAAAAAAAAAGAGATAAAGCTTTACCCAGTAAAAGGATGCTGCTAAGTTTCTCTCTTTCTAGTGTAAATAAATAAATAAATTTATTGAAGTCTATTTTTTTGTAAGTTAATGTTCTAAGCAGGCTAAATTTTAACATGAAAAATGAAACCCTTCATAGTTTTATGTTGGTTTGGAGTTGTTAGTAAAGGGAGACGGTCAGGCTGGCCCATTTGAAGGAGTGACTAATGGACTTCTGCCTCCATTGCTGGTTCCAGCTGCCTCCAAAATTAAATGATTAATTGCACAAGGGAAAGACAACAATCCTTATTTGATTATGCTGATTACAGAGTTGCTGGTTATTGGAGTAAAGGGAATATGTGGTTCATCAAGGAGTAAGGCAGATCTGAAAATAATTTAGAACTGTAGGGTGTCAGGTTGCTCCAAAGATGGGGTGACCTGCTCAGAGGTGTCTCATATGTCACGCGTGCCGTAGTGTATCCTAGCTGTAGCTACAAGGGTTGCTGTGATAAATCAGTCCTACTTTTCCGACTGTGATCCATCATACACAGCATGCCTGTGCGGTAGGCAAATGATATATCTCACCTGGTTTGCCAGGGGTACTAAGGAAGCTACAAATGAATTATCAGACCCGATTCTCAGTTCGGATCAGTAAAGCACTGGAGACGCTCCTGCGACAGTCGTTGCACAGCCTTTTCAGTATCATGCGGTCTTTTTTCTCTCTCTTGGACTTCTAGCTGTTCTAGATAACAGTAAAATGTTCATCTGATGGCTTGGCTGAACTGATTTTAATGATGTTTTGTAGCAAAACTGTGCAGTCAGCTTGGAATAAAAATGTCAGTGAACTGATTAGGAAGCCACAGACTGAGTTTCTTCCTCAGATCTTGCTAAGAAAAGAATAGCTAGGGCAGCTTTTTCCTAATAGTTTTACTTTTTATTTTTAAATCAGTCTTTATGGTGTCATTAACCTGCTTCTGGGTCCTTCCTCTTTTTGCTTTTTTTTTCTTTTTTTAGCTCTCTGCAGAAGAATTGTGTAGAGACACATATCGATCTCGCAGTGGTTGTAGTATCTTACCTTTGTTGCAGTACAGACAGAAATAAAAAGAGCAGACACTTCCTATACACCAAAAAGACACGCTAATAAAATGTAGCCAGCTTTGGGCTGAAAACGATTGCTGTTTAATAGCATATATAGACAATATCGAGCAGTTTAGAGGAGGAATTGAGGAAGAATGCTTTGGCTGATTAAAAGTTCCATAGGAATTCCAGGTACATAGATAGTAGTTATTATTGCTGAACCTTTGCCAGTGCTTGGGGATTAATGCCTTCATAATTTAAAGACAGGGAGGAAATCAGTAATGCAGTGCACTATTCAGTGTAGCGTCTGATGAATTCTTACAACACCTCGTAGGCAAATCATTATCCCTAGTTTAGAAAAGAGAAATGGGGTTTAAAGGGTACCATTCTTTGGTCTCAGTTACCCAGCAAAACCTGGTGTCCAGCTCAATGCAGGAATTATCTAGGACCCTCCTGGGTGACTGGCTGTATGTGCTCAGGATGCAAGTTAGACACTTGTAAGTCAGGCACAGAATATCAAAAGCCTTTCTCTTACAGTAATTTCTACCCGAGCGTGGCCTGTAAACCTCCTTCATGCTGCCTTATGCTGTTCCAGTCCTGACGTACAGCAGAGCAGTCTTCTTACTCCGTGGTCCTCCGGTTGCAGTTATGATTACTAATTCCAGTGACATTGCTGGAGATCATCATACTTTATACCAGATAGTACCAGAAATCCTCTTCCAGCATGCGCAGACCACGGACACCCATACCATGTTGCCTGGGCTGAGCTGAAGGAGCAGCCTTATGCCAGCAGCTTCCTCAGCAGTGGGCATTGGGAAGATATTCAGCTTTTTGTCAGTTTTGTTTTACTGTAGCAGCTCAGAATAATTGGGCAGGACCCAGCAGAAGAACCCGAGCATGGCTTTTACTTGGTGAGTTGTCTGGAGTACGCAGGGAGAGCGGTTTTTGGAAAGGAGACAGCACATGAAGCCCAGAATTGGCTACTGGTCCTCTGTTCTTCCGCAGGTTCTTGGAGCAAGGTGTTGCATTTCTTCCTAAACCCCTCTTTCCTCTTCGCATATGGTAGCTTAAAGTAGTGCAACAAGTGTGCTTTCATTGGTGGAAAACCTCTGAGATCCTCAGAGAGCAGGTGGTATCCCAGTAAAAATTATTATTGTGTGTCGTGAAAGGAGTTAAACAGGAATCCGTTGGTTAGTACACCTGAGCTTCGTTCTGCTGCCCCACTGTGCAATGTTTGATCATCCATTTGGATACTGCAATGCCTTTTTCATCTGACAGAACTGATGCTTGCATCAGCACTCGGTTTAAAAGGTGTAATGCCTGCTGCAGATTGTAATGAATCCTTTCACTCTGTACCTTTTCTGAGAAAAACATTCCACCCCAGTTTTGTTCATTACTGTTTGCCACGGGTCCTCAGAAGCACACGCGTCGTGACTCCAGTCAGCAATGGCAATGCATCACTGGGAGAACGGAAAACACATAAAAAACAAATGTAATTTTGCTCTACAGTACAGCACTTCAGAAGAGTAAAATTTTTTTTTGAGCCATTGCTTCTTGTAAAGTATAGTGTGCTGCAATGACAAATAGACAGCTTTAATGTTTCCTGCTCCACCCGACCATGACATTGTAAATCAGCGTTTTGCTTTTTCATACTCTATCGTTATTAAAACCTGTTGTAACTTGGTTGTAAACAAACATACATTAGCTCTTGAAAACCATGCATCTTACTCTATTCTTTTCTGTAACAGGGGTATTATTGTATTTGAAAACAAAAGCTACATTCTGGAGCCATTAGAAGGTGCTACAAGGGAACACAAGATCTACCGAGCAGAGAATTTGAAAATAGCCCCAGGATCTTGTGGCCACCAGCTGGACATCTCTGCCATGAGAGCTGATGACAATGACACATCACACTATTCTCAAGCTGGCAGGGTAGGTGGATGATGCACTTTTATGCTTCTGTTTGCTGACTGCGTCTCTGGTAGCATTTCCATGTTACTGTCCACCAGAACTCGGTTGCAAAGAGTCCCTATGAGCAAAACATTAAACCTTCTCATTTCCGTTGACATCATGTTCTTAAATACATTCTTAAAATTAAGCAGATACTTACACAATTTGCTAAAGCTTTATTACTTTTTCTTGATCATGCATGCATAACTTGCTTTTTACTTTCTTTTTGGTAATGAGATGGCACAGAAAAGTTTATGGTTTCATATTATGGTTATATATTTGTTCGTGTACAATTACAGCAAGTTTTTAAGACCCCATAAGAACACTGAGCAATGTCTGGAAAAGTTCTTGCCCACCCAAGATGGAAGAGAACATGATAGCTGTGATGCTTGGCTAATATTAGGTTTGAACCTTTTCATTCTAGCAGGGAAGTATCTTACACAGACAAAACAGATTTGAACCGTATTATTGTACAGATGTAGTATTGTAATTGTTTCTGTGTAGGAAGAAAAGTGCTTAATATGAAATGCATCTAGCTAATGGAAGCTGTAGAAAATTAAATGAGCTAAAAATCAGGAAGAGGAAGTACTGTAATAAGTTCACCTGCATATTGGATGGGGATTGTAGAAAAGACTGGTTTAGGTGTTCAGAAATTATGCAATGATACCAATCTGCCCTCAAAATTTGTTCAATTATGCATATTGGGATTTATATTTACATGTCCTACTAAGCCCTTGCATCAAGTTAATTGTTAAGGAAAGCAACCTAAATGGCATCCCTAGATATTATTTATGTCCTGGAATTAAGTTATTTTACATTTTAGGAATATAAAATAGTACATCTAATGCATTAGTGCTTACATATACCATTTTCTGGGCTAAATGTATTTCTGAAAATGTGTGCAGGTTGAAAGCAATGGAAAAGTGCTTTTCACAACTTTATTAAGGTTGCCTCAAAATCTTTGTGAATTTTGACTGAATTTCACTGAGGTAATCAATGTAACACTGCACAACTGCAATAATATGTGTGCATGCAACTAGCTGAAACAATCAAAGCAATTTTACTATTACCATCATGTTCTCACATTTTGTTGATGGCTTCAACTACGTGCCAGAATTCACCTTAAATATCTGAAAAATATTTTTGCTGTGGTTCAGTGGAAGTAATTACAAGAACTGTCAACAGTCACGTCATATGGATAGGTGTAATATATATAATGAGTATGTTGGATACGCTTGTAATGTATGAATTTTCAAAGTTGTCAAATGTAGTGTGTGGGGTGAGGTTTTGTATTTCAGTGTTGTCATCACCTAAGTAGGCTGGCAAGACATAATGAATAAAGATGACCTGCAAAATACGGAGATGTATGGCTGCTCCAGTTTACACCAGGTGACAGAAGAAAGCAGGAATCCAGTCTCAGGTTTAGGGCATGATGAAAATTTTGGGTTTCTTGGCAGGTTTGGTGGGAGTTTTGTTGTTCATTCCCCCTGCCCCCCCCCCAACCCTTCACTCAGCTACCTGCACTAAGTGCTTATTGGGCAGAGCTGAAATGTGAGATCAATATATCACAAAGTCAGGCTAGCCTTTGGCTTAGATTTAAATACAGATAATAATGGGACGAACAGTAGACTCTAGCTTCCCAGATCGAAACACAGGAGTTAACAGAGCAAGTCAGATAGTGTAGCAGATGTGTGCAGACACATTTCGCCCCATTGAAGTTGTGTCTCTATAAATACTGGGTCATTTCCTAACTCAGTGGATCCTCAAATTGCAGCAGGGAGTGTATTTTCTAGCTGAGCTCCATAGACAGAGGATCCTATAGAAAGCAAGCCTGATGTGTAAGACAGCCCCTGCAGTATGGCTTTTCCCTGTAGCCACACAAAAAAAGCCATTTTGGTGGTGCTGGTGCACGCAGCTCAGACAGGTGAGCTGGTGTGAATCCAAGTCATGGCAATTCCCAGGGAGGAGAGCGTGAGGAAAGGCTACAGCGGCATGGGACAGCAGTTTTGTGCTAGGATCAGATGCAGCAGAAGCAGGGGAGAAAGGCAGCGGTCGGTGGAACAAAGCATATTGTTTCCCATCATGTATATCTGTCGTGGCTGTACTACTGACTCTTCATTTTAATTCTGAAGGATTAAGTCAGGCAATGGACTGTGCATTGATGCAGTTGGCTGCAGAAAGCAAGCTGAAGGAAGTCATAATTAGGAACATTTTGTAAATAAATATTGTATCCAAGGAATGCACATAGCCTTTGGGCAAGTCACAGGAATGGATTCATTATGCAAGTCAGTCACCAGAGGCTTAAATGATTATACCCTGCTAGCCAGTTTCTCTCAGGCTAACTCTCTCCAGTCCAAACAGTTTCACTGCTGGTAAAAAGCAAATGGTTTCAGCTGACTGATGTAACAGAGCTCTTATATCTTTGTACCTGGTGTTCTATGTCTCGTCTTTTACTCCTCATTTGGAAGAAGACTAGAGGCACCTTGGGAGTACATCTCTGATCAGGACCACATAATAAATTTCAGGTTTATGAGAGACTTTTAGTGCCTGAGAGATCGTTTCTGTCACAAACAAACCCCATACGGTCATTTGCCTTATGTGGCATCTCACTCACGCCTGATGTGTTCTACAGGGAGATAAATTGAGCTCTGCCAGAGCACTGTAGGTTCCACTGAAGTCTACTGAGACACGGCAGGCCCTTTGTATTGCCTCTGTTGCCGTTCCAGGAGCAGCAGAAGGGTACCTGATGACTCCTTGGTGTCCTGGTTCCCAGTTGGCATATCACCAGGCACTGCTGATGACCCATGCAGCAGATAAGCACGGGCATGAGCACCAAGTCTGTGCATGCACCATGTCCTCATGGTGGTGACAGTTGCCTCCAGTGGAGCACGAGAAGGTGACGGAGAACCCCAGCATCAGAAGTTGTAAGAATATCTACCCAAGCCCATTTGCCAGACCCCCTAATAAGTGTAGTCCTGTGACGCATTTGTATCGTTGATGTTTAGTTCATTAATGACACCTTCTACTGCTTTCTCAGTTCGTAAATCCTGTCTAAATGGAACTCAACTAGTTTCCAGTTATTGTAGTTTGAAGGCTGTGTAATGCTGTTAAATGCCAGTTTGAAAGTCAGAGCTACTAAAGGTTACATCTGTCACTCTCCTCTAAACACAAAGCTGCTTGCGAAACATTTAAGATCATTAATCTGCAGATAATAGAGAAACACTTTGGTAACGTGAAGAAAACTTTGTGAAATCTGGCTGGAAGGGGATGTCCAGCGCTGACTTAGCTTAGGGGATCATACGGTTTGCCTTAGAACAGTTTGCCTTGGAAAGCTTTAGTCATGTTTTAGGTTACAGAGCCTTAGCTTAGTTCAAGCCATCATAGTCATTAGTAGGTCATACATCTGCTCAAGCTCCTTAAGTTCTGGCACGAAGATCAGATATATTACTGAGATCTCTGTTCCCTAACTGTCTTATTCCAGAAACAAGGGAGGAATGATAGAATAGATGCTCAGCCGCTGTAAATCTGAGAACTTTTACAGGCATTAATAGGTCACTTAAATGTAGGTAGCAGAGGAACTGTGCTATGATTACAAAATAACTTAATTTTCTTCAGTGATCTTTTTGCAGATAAATATTACGATTCTTTTAGACCTGCATTTAGAACTGCAAGTAGCGTGACTGTCTGTTTTATCTGAATATACAGACACAAAATTAAATGTATGCCTACTGTTTTTTAGAGTATTAGTTTGCTTCCACATGCACTGACAGTTCATTCTGCCTTTTTCTGCATTTTTTGTTCTTGGGTTTTTCTTTCTACATAATTTATCATTTGACCACTTGATGTCTTCTCTGCTTCACTTAATATCCCTTTATCTCTCATTTCTCTTAGTAGTCAGTTTGTCTATTGTGTGAAATGTTTGCTAAAAGTCGTCTCATCAATTCTTTAAATGTGTCTTGGAAATAGCAAAGTTCTTTCTGCTAGAGATGATCTTCTCCTGTGAGGAAAGATAACTCGAAACATTTCAACTGCAGAAAGCTGAAAGGTTGCGAGACACTTTGCACCTCTTCCCTGCTTACTGTGATCAAATCCTGGGCTGGGTGTTGGTTTTTTTTTTTTTTGTAAGTACCGTGTAGACTATTTCTGTTGTGGTAGATAAAAGGAAACCTTCCATGAGGAGAAGGAATACAATGAAAATTTGTATGTGGCGAAATCTGAGCAAAGCTGAGACGTCGTGTATCTCCTCTTGCGAGTGCTTTGTTGGACTGAGGCAGAGCTGAATCAAACTGTCACTTCTTGCAAAAGCAAAACACTATTTGCATCTTTTTTGACAGTACAAGAGGGAGACTCTGAAGACGACGAAGTATGTGGAGCTTGTTATTGTGGCAGATAATCGTGAGGTAAGAAGCTTGAAACTAAAAAGTTATGGGAAGCACAGGCGGGAAACAGGGAGCTCAGTTCAGCTTCCGTGGCGTTGCAAGTAATGTCGCTTCGATAGTAGTGTGGTGGTTTTCAAAAGTTAAGCTTCTTCCTTAATTAGGGCTAAGCAATAGCAGGCACTATTAAAAGAAGGCAACACTAAGAGTCGATTGGAAAAGTTTCTTGCAATACTTCATAAGGAATTTGAATCTCAAATAACTGGGATATCTGGCAGTAATTCAAGAAGAGGCAAAGATGAACTCACTACCCAGGATCTCCTTGAGCTAGTTAAGTCTTCATTGCCATTGACTCTGCCCTCGGCAGGACTGTTACTGTTTGGAAGACATGGTAGGACCCTGTACTTGCTTTTGAAGCAGTGCTTTACCATCACCTTGTATCAGGTGCAACTGCCTTCCTGACGGTTTGCAAAGAGAACTTCAAAGCGAGTAACCAGCACTGACTGTGGAAAATTTCCAGTGAGTTGAATGGCAGCCAAAGATCTAAATCCTGGTTTGAATTATTTTGCTACTTATTTTGTTTTTTGGTCCCCTTGAACACTGCTAGTTAGCGAATTACAATCACTCCGCTGCAAGACAGCTAACAGAAGAGCCTTCTCTTTTTCACAAAACATCAGTCCCTGAAAGATCCCTATGTCAGACTTAGGGATTTTTCAAATCTTTTTGTGAGAAGCAAAATCCTACCCCATAGCCTGTGCTTATGCTGAGGCAGATGCTGGTCCCATGAAGCCAACAGGACTCTGCTGATGGCCTTTGGTTGAGCTGTCTAATCCCTGAACGTCACCCACAATGCGGGCAGAGTAAGGTGGCTGTCGGGGAGAAACTCGGTGATGTTTGTGCTGCTAGTACATTGATCCTTTACATTCCAAGTTTCAGAGGCAAGGCAAAGATGTGGAAAAAATTAAGCAGAGGCTGATAGAAATTGCAAACTACGTTGATAAGGTAAGAACATGAGCATTATTTCACTTTTTCCAAACTTATTACGCTTTCTGAAGGATGTTGCTGTGAAATCTATGTTTCTTCTGCTAGTAAGTTATGAAAGCTGCCGTGCTTAGATCGGCAGGTTTCACAACCTTTGCCGCATCTCCTTATCCACCCGCCTTTTCAAGGAGCTAACCCTGCTGCTTTCCTAATACTCGGGTATTTCAGAGCAATGCTTCCCTCCAACCAGTAAAACCAGAAAAGCAGGCTTAAACCTTTCGTATGCCCTGCAGCACACTGAGCTGTGAGCTCTGCTCTGCTGTATACGGGATGTATATATCTATGGAAGCACCAGTCTTAAGGAGATGTACAATTTCACCCTAGGGTTGTGTTAACCTGGGAGCAGGGTGGGGATAATCACATATGGAACAGCCCATAGGAAAAGGATTATTTTGGGGAGGAATGTGGAGAACAAAGTCCTTTGCAGATGCAAGGGATGGTCCAATTGTAAGGCCAACAAAGGTCATGTGAAGATGTGGTCAGTAAGATATATAGTCCAAGGAAGACGTCAGAATTAAAAATATGCAGTGCTTAAGGAAGCAGAAGTTTATGGCTGAGTGAGAGAAATAGGAAAGAGACATAGAGTGGATTTTTTTGTATTTGAAGTAATTTCTTGACAATAAATAATAAATGCTAAGAGGAATCTACAGTGTTTTTTGAAAAAATTAGTTTATTTTTGTTGTGCTGTATGGACAGAAAACATTAGGAGTCCAGCAGGGAAATTATAACGGAGGGAGTCTTAATTTAGCTGAGAACTTATCAAGTGATGCTTGAAGGGCAATAACTCAAGGAGGAGCATTCTTGATTAAAAACGAGCTGCTGAAGACACCTCCACCTCTTCTATAATTGTCTTGCTGACTTATTACTGGAGGACGTGTGTTTATATGTTACCTGCTCAAAATTAATTTTGCATGTTATAATATATGTATGTTTCATTCTTAATTTATGCTCAGAAAATGCCAATGTAATCCAAATTACTGTAATGCATATAAACAAGACAAAGATCTAGTATATGCTTTTCTCAGACTGTCAGCCAAGTCTGGACTTGATCGATTCTTGAATCTTTCTTCACGTTAGTCTCACATTCAAATCGTTATCTCTGCTCCTATTGCTAATGCTGCTCTGGCTTGTAGCAACAGTGGCATTTACTAGTGTGATAATAGCATATGTAGCCCACAGTGCTAAAACCACTTGGTTTTATCTGCTGTGAGCAAAACTGGCTAATTTTCAGCTATTAGTTTGAACCACAACTGTAATAGAGCACAGCTGCCTCTGCCTCTTGAATTGCACTGGTGTGACTGATGGAGGGCAGCCATGGAGAGAGTCATCTGCTGTAGCAACAAGTTTGTTCAGACGTCAAGGACATTTGAAGATAGCTGCAGCATTTCGTCTTGAAGGAAGACACCAGACTTGGGTGGGACAGACAAGTAGCGTATCTCTGCCTTATGGGCATTTAGTCAGGTCAGAACTGTTTTCTGTAAGTCGTGGAAATATTTTGCCTGAGCCAGTCCTGTCAGGTGTTCACTTTTGCCCTGGAGAAGAGACCATTAAAGCCTCTGCAAGCAAGGTTCATACGCAGATTATGCTTCTGTTGAAACATTCTAATCCATTGTGGTCTAAAATGAGTTTTAGAAATGTGTTTCTATTTTTCTTTTCTCATTAGTTCTATAGGCCACTAAATATTCGTGTAGCCCTGGTCGGAGTGGAAGTATGGAATGACATGGATAAGTGCTCTATTTCTCAAGACCCTTTCACCAGCCTCCACGAGTTTCTGGACTGGAGAAAGCTAAAACTACTACCTCGTAAACCCCATGACAATGCACAGCTGATAAGGTAGACTTGACACTCTATTTAATGTTGGCTGGGATTTCAGTGATTTGAGAATAGCTGCACTGAATTCTTCCCCAGTTGCTAAGCTGTTGGGAGGAACATCTGTGCTCCTGAGGGTTTGTGTTTCCCCTCTGCAAACATCAAACGTAAAAGTGCTTTGCAGAGCCCTTCAGCAGATGCTTCAGATGAATTTCCTTCCACGGCTCTGCAGCAGCTCTGTTAAGTGTAGGCCTTTCCTGAGCACAACTCAGGTAGAAGTGTCGATGTGTAATAAGCTAATAAATACCTAGGGTATGAATTTACAAACTGTTTAAACTGGTCTCAATCTAATCTCTAATCTGTTACTGAAAAGGCAGTCCTGCCCTCACCCCAAAGGCAGAGCTAAGGAGGTGCTGTGTGAAGCCTCTTGTGTAGAAAGACCTCAAGTAAACTTAAAAATGCAGTCTAAATTGGACAATTAATCTGCATTTATAACTGAAAATTTAAACCATATACAACTTTTGCCTTGGTGGTGTTTCCTGGATTAAAGTAATGGAGTAAACAAGCTCAAAGTAAAAGTTTATGTTTAAAAAAAAAATAAGAGAAACACCTCTTTCTTGAACCAGGTATCATTTTGATCAATGAACCACTCTTTATACTAAACAGATAAATATACCTGATGTTTTAGTAATTAAAAGGAACTCCCTTTACTCATTATGTAGATATTCTTAGATTATCTGTGTCAGCACAGAGTGAGCCCTTCCAAACTGTCTCTCATGAGATTTTTGCTTACTCTTTATGTGTAATAATACTTTGTTTGGAATTATTACATTCTAGGCTGTGTATTGTAACAAGTAGCATATAAACTTCCCACTGCACCAAAATAAACCTTCCTTGAGCTAGAGACATCATTTTTCTGTTTGTATTTCTATTCCCAACTTCAGTCAGGGAAAAAAGAAAGGAAAAGAGGGTCCTGTTACAGCAGTAAACCCAAAGGAGGGTGATCAAATCGATCTTTCTTGTAGCAGGGATGCTGTCATGGTCAGTTCGGCAAGTCGACGTGACTAATCTGTGCTTTTCATTGTTTTAAACCTGAAAATGTCTGGGTCTGACACACTTGAAATGGGATCTTTGTTTGAGATTGGCAGAAATACAAGACTGAAAATAATAGAGTGGTATCTTGGTGCTGAATGGTGATTCTGTCATTCTTCTCCTCCTGTCCTTCCTTCCTGCAGCGGGGTGTACTTCCAAGGGACTACCATTGGCATGGCGCCCATCATGAGCATGTGCACTGCAGAGCAGTCTGGAGGGGTCGTCATGGTAAGTGGTAAAAGCACAGGACTTGAAACTGGCCCAAGTGGTGCAGCTCAATCTCAAGTTCTGTAGTACCGTATTTTGTACATCAGCCCATTTTGTCCCATTTTCAGCCTCACTATTATCTATAGCTACCTGCACATTGCTTGTAAATAATAGTTTCCATAGTGAAAAAAAATCAAAATATTGCATTAAAATATAGCATGGCCTCTTTGCATGAGTCCTCTACTCCTAATTATCATAAAATCGGGTGTTGAGGTGCTGTGAGGGATGAGAACCAGAAGATGTATTTGTTATGCACTTGTGTCTACTAGTGTTACAGGCAACAGCAGTCTATCCTGAATCTTTTATTATGTTGATTTTGTTCTGTATTTACAGAGGTTCCCGTGTAAAGGCCTTGTTTTCCATCTTTGCAACACAGTGGTTTTATTTATTTATTATTACATGGCCAGACAACAAGAACAAACAATGGCGGCATTTATTCTACCTGAGCCTCTCTCAGAGATTATTACTGGTAGTGCTGTTGGTATATGCTAGGCATGATGAACATAAAAGTAAACGTCTTAGCCAATTTCTGGCAGTAGTTCTGGAGTATTTTCTTTTAGATTTGTTTTTTTAATTTTGAACAATGTTTTATGCTAAGGGGGGAGGGGAAGAAGTTTAGCATTAACTAAGCTTTGCAATAGAAGACTTTAAATAAAATTAGGTGCGGACTCCCAGAGCTTGCAGGCCACTTAACAGGCTCAGCTGGTGACCTCAGAGCTCAACTCCAGAGCAGAAAGCCTGGGAGATCTAAAAACCTCTTCGATATTCTCTGAGTTCAGACTACACATGCTGATAACCTTTGTGTTCCCAATAGCTTTATCTAGACTACCAGCACCTTAGGTGGTATGACGGTTCTCGTCAGCTCTGCTGGACACCTCAGCTGCAGATCCCTACATAAATGAACACACCACATTGAGAGTTTGCATGGCTTCAAAGCTCCCAGTTCTTCAAAACTTCATGGGGCTAACGTGGAGCCCGGGACACCAAGGTTTTTGCCTCAAGACAGTCCATGTAGTGGTGTAGTCCCAGGGATACAGCACCTTGAAGCCCTTGGGTTTCCTTCCTCCTTAACTAGCGTCCAAGCTGAGGTTGGTCCACAATGCAGGGCTCCTTTGTGGTCCCTTGGACAAGTAGGCAAGAAGCCAAGCTGGGGCCATGTGTGCATTCATAGAAGATGATGTGGGAGGATTTACGAGGTGAGCAGGGAAGCTGAGGTATAGGAAAGAGTGGGAAAGAACAATCAAATCACATAATTTGGAGAAAGTCATGTCAAAACTGTAAAAGACAAAGACTTCAGTCTCTTGGTAACTTTAGGAGCTGAGTCTCTAACTGGTGTTTGTTACACCAATTCACTGGGTACCTGGGGGATAGCTACAAAAGGAAGAGAAGGAAAAGAGGAAGAAAAAGCCCTAGGAGTCTCCCAGTGCGCTTCCAAATCTTGGCACAGGCGCGTATGAGGCAGACAGCCCCATTTTATCCATTTCACCCTCAGGCCAGCAGTCGTTGCTTTGGCTTTATCTGAAGTCAGAGGTGGGCTTAATGATGACTTTTTTATCCTATTAATTTTTAGCATAAGTTTTAAAATATGCTACAATGTATTTTACTGCAAAATCAGTTCTCTTCACTCTGGAAACTGTCATTTTAAACAGGAACAACAAAAAATATTTCATTCCAATAACAAGAAAACAAGAACCAGCATTTCTTTAAAGTGCTCTCGGGGCTCTGACAGAGGAGAGACTGATTTATATGTCCAGGAGAAACCCAGTGTCTGTGTATGAATCATGGGCCAGGCTGCAGCTTCAGTCATGCAGGGGAATGCGATGTTTCCCAGAGACTCCCACCTCAGTGAATTTAAACTTTTGAGGTGCAAATGAACTCGAGGCTTGCACAGCATAACTTAGAAATGTTTTCCAGTTCTTTAATCAAATCCTTAGAAAGGAGCCAAATCCCCAGCAAGCAAACACTCACCCTGAAAAGCCACATGGGCAGCAGCCCAACCTTCCCCTCCGGTTAACAAAGGCTAATTCAGGTGTATACAAAAAGAGTTTTTATGTATACAAGTACCTGCAGAAGAAAGCTCTAAATTTGGAAGATATGCAAATGGATGAATAATTGTAAACCTGGGAGGCTATAATGCTTAACCGTCTCGACGTTGGTCAACGGAACATTTGGCCATCCTTATAATTCAGCCAAGCTCTCACCAACCCCACACCGAACACTCAGACGATGGGGAGACTACATGAGAAATAACATTTAAATACAAAAACTGGAGAGATCCCTGTGTGATCTGATTTTCCTGACTGTTTTTGCAGCCAGTCAGCTCTACGACATGATCTAAACTCCTCTGTCGTGCCTCCCTGAGAGCCTGCCCCTCTCTACTTTTCTATAGGGCTGAATTCTCTCAGTGGTAGGTGACACCCTTTCTCCCCCTAATTTTAAGAGACGTTCCAAGTGGGGAGAGTGGTCATTTGAGTATGAGAAGCTTTTGGTGTATCAAAAGCATTACAATTATTTTACTGTGATGATTCTGTTGTGTTGTAGAAAAATCAAACAAAAGTTGACATTAAAACAAGTCTTTGACACGTGATTCAGTCTTCATTCTTCTGTTTCAAAAGACTGGCCACTAAATTCATGGATTTAAAAGTAAAATATTGCAGAGTTTCTGTTATGTAATGTAGTATTCTCACTTATGTCAGATTTCTGTTTAGTTTAGGGGGAAGTTCATGTAGACGAGAAGTGTGGAACTGAGGCCCTTACCATTTTAGTGAGTTGCTTAAACCAAATAAAAGTGTGGTTCACGAAACTTATTCCTACAACGGAGTGAACCTGCATGGAAAGTACCAGGATGGGGGCATCTGCCTGTTCTAGCTGTGGGTGACAGTATCCCGTTATTACAATTTGATCTGAATCTCAGTGGAACGAAGCAGAGTTCAGCTGAAAGCAGCTGCGTGTTTTGTGCAGCAGCTTATCACATCTTAAGAGTAGACGGTTGCCTATCCAGCGGTTGTGAAACTGTTTGGTAATGACTTTTACTGCCCAAGTTAACTTTAAAAGACCCTGGTGGAATAAATCAGTCACCAAGCTATTCATTTCTTTAGTCCTTGTGATATGTAAATGGTCTCAGTATCAAATGGGACATGTCACTGTTTGTTTTGACAATCTTCATTTATGCTGCCTTCAAATAACCTCTTTTGCTGAGACATCACATTCCTTGTTTTAAAAACCCTCTCTAGAAACTGATAAAATTGCATTCCAAGTGGATCTGAGCGAGTAATGAGAACCGCATGGGCTGTGATAATTGTTTACCTATTCAAGCCCCAAGTTACATTTCAGATTATTTATTGCTCTAGTTTTGGGGTGGACTGTGTTAGTTCTTTTTATTTTTAATTGCCAGCTTTAGAGGTGTTCACATAAATATAATATCTGTTCAGTGAGAGAGACTGGCAAAATGAAGAGAAACTGAGCTCAGTTTGTTGCCTGTCTAGGTAGCTCAAAGCTTAGAGGAGTTTCTGTCTTGACCACAGACCACAGAACCCTAATTTCAAGGCATCACTCCAGTGTGCTGCTGGTAAATTATATGGAACTATTTCATTGTTTTCTTAGTCTTCAGTCCTGGATTGTTTTCCCATTGAGTGAGAGGATGTGCTCTTTTTATGACACCAGGTTCAACTACACTGAGATCTCTAATATTTCACAAATTACTATGAATACAATGATAAATCAGTCTTTATGTGACTACTATCTAGATAAGACATCTCCGTATGTAGGCATTGTGCAGGAGTATATATTTTCTTGATTTTTACAGATTATTTTACTGCGTAGGTTTACTCTTTTTTTACTAGGACAGGTTGTACAGCTTCTTTCAGCAAACAGGCATCTTAGAACATAACTGCACACAAACTGGCTGTGATGTTAGTCACAAGACTTTTATACTAAAATTTTAAAATTCAGGAAAAACTAAAACCAGATCCTTTGTTAAAAGACAAAATTCTTCTGAATTTATTCCAAATGCAGAAGAATAGTTTCCTGTTTTCAGAATGACTGTATTCTCTTTTTGATTTTATGTTTGAGAAATGATATACTAATAATATTAGCACAGACAGAAGAAAGAAGAAACTCTTAAATCTGCCAGAAGTCATGTATTAATGACTTCCTTAATATATAGCTAATGTTTTAGACAGTTTTACCTTTCACTTCTTTTTAGTCTGAAGGTTGGCCTTGATGATACTAAAACTGAATATATTCATACATGCTTTTAGAGCAGGCAGCTGTACATAGTAATTCCATTTACTGACTGATAAATAGTGGATCATGCATTTATATTACATGTTTATGCCTTTAGGGAAAGCTTTCATGTGAGTACAGTGGAATTCTTTTTCCCTCAAGGAAAATGATCGATGTGGAAAGGTCTCTTACTTGTGGTTAAGTCGAAACATCAGTCTGATCAGCAGCCTGTAATCATATGCAGTGAATTTCTCAGGAATAGTTGTCTCAAAAATCAACATTTCAACAAGGATTAATGTTAATATTTCAATTTTGACACTTGAAACATTTAGAATATATTTCGACTTGTCCTTTCATTTTAAAAAGGAGGTTTTCAAAGGTACTTGTTTTTTCTTATAAGGCTTATGAAATCTTGGACTTTCTGATATTAAAGAAACAGTCTGAAGGATATTGAATAGACCAAGTGAAGTCTCTTGCTGCATTTGTAATTTACCTTCTGATATGAAGGACAGTCTCACTTTTCCCTCATCACACTCATCCTCACCCATAAACGATTCTGCCATGACCATGTCTTGGGACTTTGGGGGATTTATTGAGCAAGGGAATTTTAAGCCCTAAATAAAGAGGTATTCAGATGTTCAAAGCTGCCCAGTGGTCTCAAACATCTAATGTGCTGGGGAAACTGGATGGCCAGGACAGGTAGACTGCCCTGAAATTCCCAGTCTGCACTTGGTATATATGGATGAATTTAAAACTGTGTTCATTTAACAACAGTATGACTACAGCTGGTAAGTTCATAGAGCACCTCAAGGGACAGGCAATAGGACTTTAGAGGGGCAACGTGTATTTTGAATTGGTTTTATACATTGACTTTGCTACTTCTTTCTGCTTTTTTTTAAGGATCACTCAGAAAACCCTCTAGGTGCAGCAGTCACCCTGGCTCATGAGCTGGGCCACAATTTTGGAATGAATCACGATACGCTGGAGCGGGGCTGTAACTGCAAAGCGTCTACCGATAAAGGGGGTTGCATCATGAACCCCTCTACTGGGTAAGTGCAAGGGAAAGCACGGGCAAGTTACAGTTTGAGTGGAAAATTTTTAGGTTTTGTTCTGTGTCTTTTAACATTTAACAGGAAAAAAGAAAAACCTTTTCAACACCTGTCAAATCTTCTTGCAGTTATCCCCCTCAAGCTGAAGCAATTAAACTTGTTATCAGAGCACGACATGTACCATTGTACCTTTCTATTTCCCTCTTGCCAGTGTGAGAGAAAAAATGCCTTAAGCAACTGGCTAATTTAAAAAAAAAAAAAAGAAAATAAAACAAAAACCAAACTGCATTGCAAGTGTTGAATCAGAATTTCACCTTCTCCCATCTTGCCAACTGAGGATCAGTCATAATAGGAAATGAGCAGTGTCCCAAGGCCAAAACTAAGCTGAATGTGTAGGAAATAAAGTAATGCAGGAAGGATGTTATTATACTCTCTGTAAGGCCTTTGTCTCGTGCAGAGAAGGTTTTTAGTTTTGCACAGACTTTTGCATTTCACCCCTCTTTGTAAGTGTGTAGAAGTTTTAACATGTGAGCAAATTAAATTTGTGAGGTCAGTTGGGTTACAGCTGTTCAGTGGCTGGATGGAGATCTTCCAAGAAAAGACAGAAGACACTGTGGGAAAGAAAGCCAATGAACGTGTGGCCATCTCTCTGAGTCAGTGCTGAAGAGTTACTGTGCAGATGATAAACGCAGTGTGTCAACAGAGAAGACTGGTGTTTTTGTAGACAGAAAATGTACAGGAACCATGACCAGGGTAACTAGTTACAGTTTGCCTCTTTGTATTTTAAAGTTCTGTTAGAAACTGAATGATACAAGTAATGAGTTCTCCATGCCCGTATTCAGACATGAACTCATAGGATTAAGTTGAAGCAAGAGAGAGTAGATTTACCAAAGTTTTGTGATGGTGAGCGACGTGCTGGACTTGATTGCCTGCAGAAATGTGTCTGTAAGCTGGTAAGAACCAGTCGGACAAATATCTGTCAACAGTGTCTTGTAGGTACAGCTGGATTTGCCTTGGGGCAAGAAGATGATCTAGATGATATCCTGATGTCTCTTCCAGCTCCAAAATTCTCTGTGTGTGCTTAAACTTCATCTGTTGCTTAAAAATGTCTTCTGGGAATTGTGACCAGCTCAACCTCTGCCTTCTCCGAGACTGCATGTTTCTGGGAAAGGAGGAGAGCAATGTGGGAGAGGCCAGGGAGTGCTGGGCAGGATTGCTCCCTGCTGGTCAGCCCAACAGCAGCCTTGGCGTTTCTTCAAAGGCGTGCTGTCACCCTCCTTCAAGGCAGAAAAAGGGATTCTGGCCAGAGGCCAAGCACAGCAAGTTGAGACACACAGAAGAGAGTTGTGTGTTTGGAGGAGAATGAGAGTGATTTCTAAAGTTTGGAAAAGAAAAACAACTTGGCTCTTCTAAAACAATAGGTAGTAAATATCCACATGGAATTGCACTCTGCAGCACATCAGGGCTCGTATGCACACTGTGGAAACAAACTGGAGTTGGAAACAGGGCTCTGAGGTGAGGTGATGTGAGAGCTGGTAAGCAATGGGCAGACAGGTCTGGGCTCTGAGCTCCTGAGAGATGCATGCAGGCTTTAGCAGTCTCAACGGGGTTACCAGTTGGGCCTCCAGTCACTCAACTTTTGGAAGTCAATGCAGGAGATGTTCTCAGGACAGAAATTTCCAGGCACTTCCTGAACCCATCTTGTGAAGCTATCTCTAATGTGGTTCTGCCTTCTGCGCCACGAGTCCTTTGAGCGTATCTGAAGCTGTCCTCTGTGCTGGATGTGCCAGTCCAGACACTGGGCTCCGGGTTGGCTCAGGGCATGGACAGACCAAGGCTGTACCTGCTCAGTGTTTTCTTCGCACAAGTCCAAGCAGCTCAGCTCAGTTTATGTTGGGGTTTCTGTAGCGTCTTACAGGTTAAAGGCTGTGCGTCCTTCAGCAATGCCGTGCCCAGCTCCAGCACCCCAAAAGTTTGACAGTTTGGGGAGGGGGCCGTCAGGTACTCATCAGCTTTGTAATGCTCTCTTTTGATTATTACGGAGCTGGATATACAACTTGTGCCCAAGGAAGAGTGGTGGCATTCACAGAACTGAGTAGGCTGATTTGTTTGCAGTGATTATTGATTTATAAATGGAAATTTTAACATCAGGTTTATAGCCTTAGGCTTTACCTTCATACTGTGCTGTCGATCTGTAACAAGTATTCCGGGAGAATACTTTACGCCTTAAGCCAAACTGCATTTTACCAGTTTAATATTAACACTTTGAATATTTACCCAACGTCTGACCAATGGTACTATTCCTCTGAACACCATTATTCAAGAAACACCGGCGAGTTTTCAGCTCTGGAAATACTGTGAGGGGAAGGCCAAATGACTATTCCCTACCCGAACTGCGTTCTTAGAATAGCAAAAACATCAGAACAAAGAGCATCCCAGGGAAGCCATATACATTTAGAGAGACAGCCTGCTGTCACAGTATGCTTACTGGCATTCACTCTCTGGTCTTCTAATTTCTCTTTGTTTAAGGCAGATTTAAGAAGTTCCAGGAAAAAAAAAATCCTTGGGCCGAAGATAGTGTAAAAAGTACGGGCCCCTGAGAAGTCCTTATCTGATATCTAAAAAGAATAGGAAATATCTGGGTTGTAACAGAAAGGCCTCTGAAAACTTAACTTTGGAGTCATTTGTGTGGTTGTGCGGCAAAAGGGAATGTTTTAAGGCTTTTTAATTAAAAGTAATTTCATTAATTATTGCCATGTTCTTTCAGTTCTTACGTTTCAGTCTTTGAAGAGGCCTTGGAAATTACTTCTTGGTGGAAAAAATCTCCAGGGATCAGTGTGGAATTTAAACTCTGTTGGATCTGTCCTTTAATGAGCTTCCTATAGCTTTTGCTCTTAAAAGATACCAGCAAGACGTGTACCACTTGTGTATGAGCTACAAATGCCCTCAAGACCTGCTACTTTAGCAAAACTTATTTTGTATAACGTGGAATTAAACATATAAACCCCCAAATCTGTGGCAACCCTAGGCCTTTTTGACATTCTGTATTGTATTGTAGATACATTCTGCATGTATCTGCTATGGAAATGGCATAAATCCCACTGTAGAAGTTTGGGGGTTTGCTATAAAAATAGTGTCAACATGGAAATATTTAATAGTAACACATTTTTCCCCTTTTTATGCGTATGCGTTAATGATATCCCTTCAGTTCTTTTAGTTGTTTTAATCATAGACTGTTCCAAGTGAAAAAGAAGGATAGGAGTCTTAAAGAAATTTGCAAATCCTTTTACTGATATTGCAGCATTTGAAAACTAAGGGACTAGGCTGAGTGATGTCTTTTAAGTATTCCATTTGTTTTCCAAGTATCTCCCAAAAGTTTCCACTCTCAGGAGTGAAAATATTCTTCCGGACAGCTAGATAAATACAGAAGAGTTCTGTTGAAACCCAAGGCATTAGTCTAGATTTATACCACTGCAGCTAAAAGTAGAATTTAGCACAAACTGTAGAGCAAAATTATGCCAATTAGCAGTCCTTCTTTATTTAATAGTTTTGGAAGTGCACTTTTTACATGCTCCTTCATCAAAATTGAGCACAGGTATCTCCGTGGGGGTTGAAATCAGCCGAGTTCCCTAAAGCAGTTGAAAGCTTATGAGTTCATATATGCTTGAAATTTCTTGCCAGCCTAAAGGGGAACAAAATTTTTATAGCTAGTCTTCTCCCCTCCTGTAAACCCAAAGGTTTATACTTCCCCTCACCACTCACATGTCTGTGTCCGTGCCAGTCACATGCTCTTCTAGTTTATATCTCGGTGATTTACACAGTCAGCTTGTCATCAGGGAAGCTGAGGATGCTGCAAACATGTTCTTCCTTCCTTTTAACAGAAAGTACTCCTTGATGCCCTTCCATTTCCACCCCCCCATAGTTTAGGTGTTAATGAGAGACCAGGAATCCACGAAGAACAGCTAGTTTTACCCAGGTCATTCAGATGCTGCTCCTGCTGTAGTCTTCATCCCTTTGCGGAGTCCCATGCCTTGCTGTAATGAACCCTTCCTTGCTTGTCATCTTGCAGAATTTTGTTGCTCTTACCAGGATCGTTCCCTGTTGCTGAATCATCCCAGCTGTGGCTAATTGAAATGCCAGGCAGGCTGCTAGGACAGCACCGTTTGTTTCATCTCTCTTTGCGCTTCTGTAGCCAGAAGCAGGTTTTCACCGTGCTGACAGAAAAGAGCATGACGGGAAAGTGGCTGCTTTGTAGTCTCTCCTCCACTCCCCTTTGCACCTGGCTATGGGAATGACAGGTACTTTTTTCCAGGTCTGCTCTGCTGCGCATAGCCCACTCCTTTCAGTATCCATGTATTGTGAGATGAAATATCTCATATTGACCTGGAAGGGTGCACGCTTTAACTATAGGCTGAAAGCTGACTTTGTAGCTATAAATCATGGGGGGCTTTTACACACCCATTCAGCAGACCACACTTAACCTCATTGCACTCAGCCTACGAATGGAAAATGCAACCAGCTTGGAGCTTGTCCCTACAAAACAAGTACAAGAGTGGGAAGGCAGGATGGGTTTGTGCTGAGGAACCATGAATGTATCTGCAAGGGTATGCCTTCAGATGCCCTTGAGCTCTAGCATCAAGCACCGTTGCTTCGTGTCCCGTCTTCCAAATCCTGCTGCACATCAAGCACAACCTGGCAGCAGGTCGTGTAAGTCTGCTTCGACTCTTATTTCTACCTTGGCTGTAAACTGCTTCTCCTCAAAACCATGATGAAGAAGAGATGAAATAAATGCAAAATAAATGAAAATAACAAATCCTTGGCAAAAGAAAAATGCTGTATGGGCTGTTCCTTCAAGACATGCAACAAGTGGTGTATATTTAGGAAGTGCAAAACCTGATGTATGAGAGAGGGCATGGCCATTGCTATTTGCTCGCCAGACTTTTGAATGAAACAATATCTCTTCAGAAACTTTTATTTCAGTCTAGGTCCCTAATAGACCTGTTTTTTCTCTGTTCCAAGAACATATGCTGGTTTGCATCCCAGTCATGGCACGAAGCGTTAGGGACAGAAAGCCCTGTGGTGCCTTGGAGGAAGGTCTGGGCCAGTAACATAAACAGGGAAGCAGCTTTGCTGCGGTAATTCCTCTGCACAACAACTCCTCTTTGTCATGTTCCTATTAGTGTGATGTTCCTTTTGAAAAGCCAGAGAATGAATTTAATCCCTCTGTGCCTGCCTTTATTTTTTTCGCAGTTCTTATCTTGGATCTTTTGTTACCTTTTCCATTTTCACAGCTAGAATTTAAAGTCAGTACATTTTTCAGGTCAGTATATTTGGGCAGGTTTCAAATTCAGTTTACCCAGATAAATAAGACTGCTTATGTTACAGGGAAGTGGAGCTTGGACTGTGACACTGTGACTTTGGGCTGGTGGAAAAGCTTGTGTTTTGCCTGTGTGCAGGATAGCCTGGGGCTCTGCTCCAGCCAGGGGACTGGGTTTTGTGTAGCGGTCATAAGTGAAGACAAAAGAGAAATGGAACTGAGATCAATTCTTGAACCTCTCAGCTATTGATCATCATTTTAGGGATTTTTTTATGGAACTGTGCCTCTCAGTAGAAAATAACAGCTAATTTTGAGTAATTGCCTTTCACTACACAATTTCACTTTAATTATTGAGTTTTTGGAGGCAGGGCTTGGGGGAGGAGAACAATTAGGAACACAGAAAGAGCAAGCAGTAGAAATTGTACAAAGTATGTAGAAAAGTACTAGTTCATTTACGGCTGAAATTTGAAGAACTTTTTTTAAGCAGTCCAAAAAACACCCATTGTCACCAGTACATTTTTAAGTAAAATTGAAACCTTTATGTTAGAATTAAAACAGCTAGCCAGTGGGAAGCTGCATATTTGTCACTGAGGATGAGAGCAAAACACGATCTGTTAAGAATCGGCTGAGTGACAGTCCCAAATTAAACTAATTGACTCAATCTAAGCTCTGCTGAGGAGAAACAGAGGAAAATTAAGGATGGGAAGGACCATCAGGAGGGCTTCTTCCAGATACCACTGAAAAAAGAGCATTGGTATTTACTGTATTTTAATTGCCTCTAGGAACAGTTAGGTATTCTGCACCAACCACTGAGAATGTTAGTTACAGTTAAAGCTAAATACAATGTTTAAGTGGAAGCATAGCACTTTTTCCTGAATGGTAGCACCAGATGTATATGAGTAGCTAAGAAGTGACACCAAGACCATGAGTTGCACAAAAGATACCACAGCTGTGAACATGCCCGTTTGCCCCACTGGTGATCAGCTTGCCCATGCGTTTATTATATGAGGGGCCCAGGCATCCAAGGATTAGGTTTGGAAAGATTTGTTCTTTGTTGGGTGCTACAGGCCAATTCCCAATTGTTTTGAAAGTGTGGTGCTGTATGATCAGGGAGAAGAAGCTATCCTTGAAAGGCAGCTTTCCTGCAAGTGAGAAACAGTTATATTTGATGTTTTCCTTTTATGCATTCACTTCAGCAGCCAAGGGGAGGTGCATCACACTTTACTTTGTGTTGTTCATAGCATCCATTTCTGCTGATAAAGAAAAATTGGTTTTATTGGTTATGTTCTATTGACAACCCTCTGTGGTAGGAAGTACGTTATCAGAGACATATAAAATAGCTGTTTCTTTGCTTTCTCCTCTTCCCCCCCCATCCCCAGTTCATGCTACTTTCACGTTGTTTAAGGTCTTATTTTATTTTGTTTCCTGATTTTCCTAGTGTAAATGCTCTGATTCCGATTCTGCAGTGCTCAGACATTAAAGATTTCTGCAGTGATCATGCTCAGTGTTGTAAGGGTAGGGCTAGTGGAAGTTTTAGCACTCACATGTAGCCAGTATTTCAGGAGTCCGGAAACTGGTACACTCCCTCTTCCCCAAACTGCTGGGGTCTAAGGGTGCTTCTGGAAATGCTCCCCAGAGCCACTGAGGTGTCACAACTTGGGTTAGGTATTTCGTCTTTCTATTGAGGTAAAATTAAATGGTAGGTCATGGACATGTGAGTTATAGAATCTGTGTATAGGGTCTCTATCCAAAAGCCATCCGATACTTCTGATTATCGCATTCCACCCACACCGTGAAATATGAGTTTGGGCAGAGAAACTGGCCTGTGGATCTAAACCCCAACCTGATTTGCTCCTGTGTTGCAGTTTATTTCTGTCTCTGATGAACTGGAATAGCATTTTGTGAGGCTGTGTGATAACGCAGATGATGGAAATCATCCATGTTAAAAACAAGGCTTCTGGGGGCAGGAGGATGTGTACTAATGAGGATTATTTAGTGATCTGTCTGGCAGTTCAGGCGCACAGCTATCCCGATGCAATTGGGTTAACTGCAGACAGCAGGGTCGGGTCAGGAGGAGGAGGAGGAGGAGGTTCTCAGCAGCTTCTTTGTCTGCCTTCACCACCAAGGGCAGCGTCTAGGGGAACAGCACCCATCGTCAAAGAGTGTTACGCAACTGACATCCTTTGGTGCTGAGTGTCTGCTCTTCCCTTGTGTATCACCCATTACCATTAATGAGATTTACATCACATCAAAAGAAGGCTAGTAACAGTAATGCTGATTTTTATAAGGCATAAATATGTATTTGCATGGTAGATGGGTGGCTGATGTCTCTAGGAGAATCATATTGCTCAGTAGGGTTGACTCTCAAAGGCTTTTGTCAGGAGCCTTGTTATTTTGTCATCTGCTTCTGTTTGATTTTTTTTTTTTAAACTGCCATACAAAAAAAAAATTACATTATAAACCTGGTTAAATAAATAAAACATAGTTAAAAACTATTAAGGAGAAGTTAGGAAAGTACTAATCGTATGTGTCATTTACTGTATCAAGTATTAGTTTCAATCACATTTCTTCTTTTCGAAAAATGATCTGAAGGAAGCAGGATATAAGGTCACCTTGATTTTGGTTATTCAAACTCTGAACTGGAGTCTACAGAACAGGGCTATGAAAACATACACCATCCAGGGATTTCCAGCGCTTCAGGAGACAGTCAGGTATGCCGTGAAAACAGCATCTTGGCTTTGGTACCAGATCAACCTGAAGTGAAAATCACTTATTCCAACACTTCACAAGGTAAAAAATAAATAAATAATTTTTAAAAGCTAAAGAAAAAAGGCAAAAGGTCGTGCTAGAAATGGGACGGAAATCAGAAACACAGTGTGGGAAAGAACACTAATTTACTGACTGGGTCTCTTTTCTTCTTTCTAGACGTCTCGCAGCATCTTGGAGCTGCAGAGCGGTTAAACATTAGATAATCAAACCATTATTAGTTAGCACAGTGTTTCCTGACCCCTCTCAGCTTGTTTTCAGCTGCGCAGACCTCCCTTTGCATTTTTCAGTCTGGCAGCTTAGAGACATTAAACCGTGGAGTCAGCAGAACTATCTGGAATTACCTCAGTTACAATTTAAAGAAAATGAAATTATCTTGAAGATGTAAACAGTTTCTAATTAAACTCTGAAGCTGTTTATGTTTCCAAACCAGTCGAGCTGAGCTCTGCACAAAGACAGACTTCTTCATTGTCTTTTTCTTTTTTTAATAAAGTTGATATACTGATGTAATAAATAGCTTGTGACAGAGCTAGGTCTGTTGTGCCAGCAGTGCAACTGCTTTTTAAAAAAAAAAAACTTCAGCAACATATCCCTATGCCCTAGTAATTTAGCACATTGCATTCTGGTCCTTCCTTTAGTAGGAAACAGCCAGGAGATTACAGAAGAGATTTATGTCAGTCTTTCACTGAACTCCAAGTAGCCCCACGTCTGCAGTGTATTTGGCATTCCTTTTTGTTAATAATTTCCATGCATTACAGATATATTTAATTGTTGTGGTAACTACAATCCGCAGTGAAGAATTAGTAGTATTGCTTGAAATACGTTGCACGTTTCCCGGTCCTTTACCGGAGTGGGTCACTGTTAGCAATTAGCACACGGAGCTATGGGGCAGGACTTTAAAGAAAAAGATTTTGCTTTTTGTTTTAGTTTAGTCTTTCATATTTCAGTAGAGATGTGCTGTTAGAAGGGGAAGTATTTGGCTTTTTTGGTGTGTTCTAGAGGAGGACTCATACAGATTTACAGCATGCATTTTCTGTAAGTGAAGCTGACAAGGAGAGAGGTTACTTCTCAAATGAAAACACATTTTACTTCTGGTGTGATTATTTATAGCAGATACTTAAGGACAAGTCATGTTTTCTGCTATGTGGTGTATCCAGAATGGGTACAGTTTTACTGGCTTGGATGCTGGTACGTGAGAACTCAGCTGCATTTTGTCTTGTCAGTGTAATATCCATAGGAAATATAGCTCTGTAAGGGACGTTTTTCTCCTGCAGTGCTGCTGTTGCCATGACCCATGAGAACAAATCATAGAAGGACATTTTCCTTTATCTTAGCTTTCTGTTTCATCAAAAAAACCCTTTTCAACCTGCAGGGATAAATCTGTAGTGAAGTGCATGGAGAATTAAGCACACAATGTCCAGTTTTAATTGGTGTTAATGAATTCCAAATTCCCAGAGTATAAATGGAAACATACCTTAAAGGGCGTATTCTTAAGGTCACACAAATGCTCCTTTTTGAACACGTGTTGTATGCCCTGAAGCACTTTAAGGAATTGATGTTGACTTGGAAGGCTGAATCACTGTAATTAAATGATGCCTACAGCTGCATTTGCCACAGTTGTCATGGGAATCACAGAGTCTTTTGTGCCTGGGATAGATGTGCAAAACATTTAAAATTCAGAGAGGGAAGATGTCCATTTTACCCCAACAATTGCTTCCTGCCAAGTCATTCTTTTTCATTTCTAATGACAAAGCCTATTACGAAGTCCCAGACACATTTACTGTGGGATTCGTGTGTCAGAAATGCAGGTAGGCTCCATTTCAGCTTTTTAAAACTGAATGGCACAGCCCCAGTGGTGAGACGAAGATAAGCAACCACCTATTTCAGTGTAAAGGCACTGAAAATAAAGAGGTGAAATAACTTTGGTGTCCTAGGGAGCCTTTCTGGCTTCTTCTAAGATAGTGTGGAAACTGCATTCATCTTCATCTTTGATGTTGTCCTGGCAGCCAACCAGAATTAGATGTGAAATCCAGGTTCCCTCAAAGTTGCTAGGAAAGCTCCCGTGGACTTCAATAAGGCCAGGATTTCATCAGGATACCTGTGGATTCCTTTAGATTTCTCAGAAGCCTTTCGTTCCTGTGAGTGAAAGTTTTAATTTGCTCCCTTAAGGATCCCTAAGTCTCAGATCATGGCTGGATCTGTTCTTTTCTCAGGGCTTGAAACGGTGATTACATACAATGTTGCTCCTAGTTAGTTTATTTTCTTTGTTCAAGCTCTGTGGAAGAGGGAAGACAAAGTGATTGGTTGTTATTTTATACTTATGAATTATTTTTTTTAAAGAATTCCACTTCCATCGGTCTGAGGTGATTTAGGTGGTATGGGATAAACTGCTCTTTTCTCAGTGCTTATGTTGTAGCAGAAGGGAAGATGGAAATGCTGGGGGAATGCAGTCTAATTTCTGACACTGCTATGCCTCACTTATCCTTCCTTTGGATCTTCTAAAAGAAAAAAAAATTGCGCTATGCTGCTTGCAAGTCAGATACTCCTGTCTTGAAGTCCTGATTTATTAAAAGACCAGGTAGTACAGATGTTAAGTTAAATCAATACAAGCCTGTCCCCCAGGTATAAGTAATTTCCAGCGTTTTGCAGGGCTCAGATGCTTTTCTCTAGCACCCAGGCCTCACTGTCTGGCATTTCCATAGGCTTCATTCTCTTGGTGCTTCTGCTGCTGCTCTTCCCAGTGGGCTGCTTCTTCATGTGCTTTGTCTAGAGGGCTGCTTCCCGAAGCTCTTCTCTCTGGCATGGGTTCCTCCTTGTGAGGTTCAACCCTCCTCAGAGTCCTTGTGCCTTAACTTGTGGTCATTCAATCTGCTCACCGGATGTACAGGCTCATCCTCGCCCAAATCCATCTGCTGAGGTCAAGTACCCACAGCACGGCAAGTCTTTAAATCAAGCTGGTCACACTGATCGCATTGGCCGGGAGGATAACTGTGTGCTTCGTTTGTTCTTTAGGGTGCAGTATATCAGGAGGTGTGTTTAGGAAAGAATCATAGAATCATTAATGTTAGAAAAGACCTCTAAGATCATCAAGTCCAACACACAAACAGGACAGGAGCTTGTAATGGTGAAAGGGGGAAATATTCATAAATAAATACCATGGATTGACTTCTCTGTATTACAATTTGGGTTTGATATTCCCTTCTGTCTGGTCTGCTTTGGTTTTTGAAAACCCTTACCCTAGCATGCTCTCTATAACATGATCCTCTCAAAACTGAGTTCCCAAAGTCAGATTTTTTTTTTCCTCCCAATCTGCTCCTGACCCATTTAAAAAACAATTCCAAGGTTTTTCAAGGCAGAAAATCAGAATGTAGCATTTCAAGCCAGGTCAAACAGTGCCTGGTATCTAACCAGAAATCTGTGGGAAGCTGGTCTTCGGCAAGGTATTCTGAGAACGGGATGGACTGTTTGTCTTCATTTGCTTTTCATGTGCTGAGGGTGTTGTGTTTTGTGTGAGAAATTTAAACATAGGGCATTCTGGTTGTGCTTCTTGTCTATGGTTTCCTTCATCGTCAGCAACTGCTGGCAGGCACGATATGCCTGCTGCCCTGCTTTTCCTTAGCCTGGGACGAGACCTGACCTGGCCTTTTCATCCCTCCCTCTGCTACGTGTTGCTTTTCTACTTTTACTGTAGTCAGCATTGGATTAACCTCAAATTTCAAGTAGTAGATTGTGAAACCTGAACTCTCAGCAATCCAGCAAATTTTTATTAATGAGGTAGTGGTCTAAAAGGAACCAGAGCAAAAGATGAGCCAGAGGCAAATTCAAACTGATTATAGCTACTTTCCTTGGCTGTCTGGTTTCCAGCAGGAAGAACAGTTGTCTGAGTTCAATTCCCATAGAGCTTTTGCAATGCAGATAACTCCAGCATACAGTCAGAATACTGTCAGGATTGATAAATTGGTTTAGTATTGCTTCACCCTCAGAACACAGAAAGGAAAGTCACAATAGGCCTCTCAACAAGAAAAAACTTCTCTGACCGTACATTTGTCAAACTAAAAGTAACTGCTAATAATGTTTTATTTGGCACTTTTGTGACTGCAGAAAGATCAAGCCATGACAGTGTGTACTGTATAAAGCCATTAAGTGTTGTTCTTTTGCAGAAAGTATTTTTCTGAACCACCCAGCCATTTGTTTCATCGCTGATTTCTGCCCTGAAGTCCCCCAGTCAGTATTATAAATCTGCCCTTTTGAATATTTCAGGTAGCTAAATTTTCACCTTCAGTGTAATGGGAGAGGTTGAGTCTCAGCTGGGGCTATGGCAATCCAATCTAGACACCTGAAGGGAGATTACTTGAATGCGTTCGGGGAATCTGCACCATCCCCAGGGCCAAATTAACATGAACCTAAAGCATTTGTGTGTGAAGTTTAAACATTTACTTGGAAAGACTTTCTTTTCAATAACCCTGGAAATTTCATTGTAGCACAACGAGCCATTGCCACTATGCATCAATTAAATTAACCACTAGTGTGACATAGTCACAGTTATTTATTGGAACTGTAAAAACTACCGTGTAGTGAACATGACAAAAGCTGTAGGAGAAATCCAGGCTTGTTTTTAAATCACTGACCATGAACTCAGACAGCAAGAGCTTTGATGTCATGTGTAACTACATGGCCCAATTCCGTGCTCTACTTTATGGATGCTCTAGGGATTAAAACTATAAAAGAGGAGCAAGAGAATGAAAAATAGGCTGGAAAAATAAGTATAAGTTGTCAGACATCTACTGCCTGTTGAAGCAAACTTCCCATTTCAATACTTTTATATATATATATATATGTATATAAAACCACCCTACATTTTTAGCTAAATCCTTCCGACACCGCTGAAAAGTGTGCCCCATCAGTTCTGGGACTGGTGTCTTGTGCAAAGCTCTGTCATGTACTACTTGCAAGGGTCTGCACATCTTCCAGGAGCTCAAAGGGTCCTCCAGATTACCCCCTCCTCCTAACTGTCCTGGGTGTTTGCCGTTTGCAAAGGCTTTGGGTGGGAGAGAGTCTGCAGATACCTTTAGGGTCTCACTTTATTGCGCCTCTGGGATCTACTTTAAAACTGCTTTTGTGTCTTTCTCCCTCAGCAGTACTTAGAAATGAAGACGTTGTTTAAATAATAGATTAAAAAGCCCTTCCATATTATGCCACTGGTCTAATTTTAAACAATTGCTATTAAGACATGAGGCATGTGAAATAGTGCGAAATGACAGAACTTGATACACGAAGGGATCTGTAGTATTTGAACACCTATTTCAATATCAAAGAAAACTGGATTTTATCTCCTGCTTGATACCTAATTCTGTGAGGTTCTTTATGCTTACTAATTCATTAACATACATGCTGTACAGAATAGCTGAGGTGTCAAAAAATGTCATCTAATAGCAAATTCAGTTTTATTCTAGTAGGCTCATGTCTCTGAGGAGACCATAAAAAGTTGTTTCCGAGAGATGGAGAACAGTAATAATGTCTAGAAGGTTAAAACCAAGAGGGATACTTTTTAGTGGGAAAGAATTGCGTCAATTAGATCAGGAGTTAGAGGAGGCTGGAAAATTGTCATAGTTCCTTGAAATCAACACCTCATTGGGTCTAGAAACATTCATGTCATTTGAGCTTCTACCTTTGAGAGGTTTATTCTTGTGTTACTTTTTTTACTGCTGACAATTTTTTACAGAAAAATCACTTATACCTGAACTAACGAAAGCAAGCCTATCTCTATTTTTTAAATTAAAACCCCCTATTTTTAGATTCCTAAGACCGGGTTATGAAACAGAAAAGCTACACATTTGCATGTAAGTCTTTCTACAGAGTCTGAACAAGAGGGAGCTCAAATTCACATCTTCTGCCTCCAATAAAATGATATGAATTGCTCTCCTCTCCAGCTGTAAATGAGCCACTGTGCAGCCAAAAATCAAGAATTTTGGAGAATAAGGAGAGTAAGTATTCATATTTGTGAATCTCAAAGGTCCCTAGAGTCAAGACAGACTCAAAGAGACGCTGCGTTGTTCAGTTCAGACAAGATGTTGTCATGGCAGGTGTTGGAAATTCAGGTGCTTGACTAGTGACATTTCTGACTCGGAGGGCTGGGACTCAGCACCCTTCTTGTCTTTCAGCACCTTCATGCTCCTAAAAAGCACAGTTGATGCCTTAGCTATTTCTAGATATGGCCTCTCAGGCTTCATTTTTGAAGCATTCTGGACAAAGCCCGGTGCCAGTTTTCTGCACCTTTAGAAATTAGCTAGTCAACAGTAGTTTCAATAAGTACACTTCAGAAAATGAAAATGCCCTTTTAAAATTAATATAATCTCCAATTATCATATTACCTCAGGGAGGAAGGCCTGGTGGTACTTAATAGAGCTCTTTGGGGCTGTTGTGCATTTTAATTGAGTGAATAATTGTAAAACACTTCGGGGCCTTTTGGTAGAAGGCTCTATACAAACATTGCCATAATGCTGAATAATCAGGTTGTGATATGAACTGGAATAAATAAAACCTATGAACAGTTATATAATTTATATATACGGATAATATGTGTGTGTATATATACCCACATTTTGGAGAGAACAAGGCAGGTATTTCATAAAAGTCCTGCAGTTCTTGAATGAGAAAAATCCCAGAGATTGGATAGTGACAATCATAATAATCAAAATGTTAGTTTTCAGGATATTGTGAACCTGCAGTTTATCCTTCTGTGCAAAGCATAGAGAATGGCCAGAAGGATTCATGGTGTCATTGCTTCAGTGAAGCTTCTTGAGAAACACCAATGTATGTTGTGTTTTATAGTGGAAGAACACAGAGGAGGTAGATCCAAGGTACTCAACGTTCAGATGCCTAAAGATGTAGATAGACAGGGTTTGGAGGAACCGAAGGAGTTTCACTTCAGATGGCTTTCCCAAGGCACTGCTGCAATGCAGTGCTGGGGGTTGGAATGGAGCAAAGATCTCCTGCAGCCCAAGTCAGTGCCCCTCCAGGCCTTTTCCAGACAGAGCAATGGGAAAGACAGCAATGGCAAACATGGCACACCAGCCTCAGCAGTGGTATTGGTGCTAGGTCTGTAGGTGATCTGCTGCATTACACCACATGAATCAGTAGCCGCTCTGCTTCTCCTGAATGCTTTGGCTGTCTGATCTCTTAAGACTAGAATTTTCTGGGGCAGTGACACTCTCTGTTTCTGTGCTTGTACTCTCTTGTTATTCAGCCCGTTAGGAAGGGGAATGTGTCTGAAATGGAGATGATGGAGATGAACTTTCATAGTTCATACAAAAAAAAGCCTATGCTGGGCAACACGATGCTAGTACAAAGAACCCTCTATTGTTAAAAGGGACTTGACTCAGTGATGATGCCTCTTCACTTCGTTAATGAAAGGAGCCTTCTAATACAGGCTAAATGCAAAACTACATAAAGGAAACTGGCATTTGAATGGCTTGAGTGCTTGAAATATAAATGAATGGGACAAGACCAGACTCTGTTTCTAAAGGAATCAATTACCAGGCATCCTCTCACTACTGTGAAGCAGGAGCAGTCAAAGCTATTTTTGCTGGGAACTAAGATATTCAGTGCTTGAGGTTAAGCGCATCTTTTAAGCACCAAGGAGACAGTGAGGAACGCTGTGGATTCAAGAGGGGAAGAAAGACTCTGAAACTATTTTCCTTGCTGTAAACCCACTGAAGAGGCTGATGTAGTGGTGATCACGATTTGAGTTCTGTAGAGTTGTACCCACAGCCGGAATGGTTTGACAAAACGATCCATTGTGTATTAAATCTACAGATTCAAACAGTGTAGAAAATGTGTGGGCTATTCAACATCTTAGAACAGGAACTAGGCTGGACTAAAGTTTCCTTTCTCTTCCCAACTGCAGAAAGGTAAGGATCTGTAAAAGAAAATATCTTGAGTGAAGGATAATGGAATATACTGACTGGTAATGAATTTTTTGCCTCTGGAAGGTTCTCAATGGCCTATACGAGCTGGTAGCTGAAGGTTTTTCCAATATCATAAGTGTCTAAGCTACCACAGAAAGCACAAATATCCCTGTTTAGCGTGTTACTGAAATCTTGGAGACAGGTCAAGGATTGACTTGACTGTGGAGACCCCGTTACCTTTTCCCACCCAAAGGTAGTCCTTCCAGGTGAGGTCTGAAGCCTCTTAACAGAGTAGCGTGAGGAAGCTTGCTGCATTTGTTCAGAGGATGAGTTTCTTTCACATGACCATTCCTTCATCATTTTGCACAAGCTCCAGATTCACTCCAACATTCTGCCTAATGCTACTGACATCTGATATCTGTAGCTTCCCTTCCCATCTGCCAGGGATTTCATGCTCCTGATGAAACAGCTTTAAAATTTGCAAAGACCGCCAAAATGTAGCCGAAAAATCACAATGATCAAATGCTGTGGCTGTTACACGGAATTTTTTTTGTCAAAAAAAATGAAGAATGGTTGTGTGCCAGAATATCACAGTATTAAAGATCAATTATGTTTCCAATGAAATACCAGCTGGCATCAATTGATGTGGGATCTTCTCTTGCATGGTGTGGTTACCCTTCCGTTCCTCTCTGTTTCCACTTGTTGGGTTCATCTCTGGTGTTGTATTGCTTTATTTTGGGCTTATTTGGTAAAGAAAAAGTATTTTCAGAAAATTTCATCAAACAACATGTGCTGCACTGATGTCAGCTGAGGAAATCAGCGTCAAGAGCAGGAAAAGCCAGAAGATGAATGGATCTCTTAGTTCAAAATAGGAAACAGCTTGAAGTTCCTTTGAGGGGAAACAGAAACCTCATTCATTAAGAATGACATTATTTCACCTCTGGTACAGAGTAAGCAGTCTGTTCTGCCGGTGATGGACAGACACATCTCACATTCATGCAAACGACGCTGAGCATTCATGGATACAGAGGAACAGCCCTGAAATACTGACGATTTTGACTGGTGAGCTGTTCTCATGATCCCTGAGTGGCTGAGACATACGGCACAGGGAAAAGTGCATCATTTGTGTTCCTGAATTGATTTCAGTCTATGTAAGGTGCACATGTCTCCCTGTGTTCATCTCCGTGGATATCAAAGTAAATCCGTGTGGCTGAAGTGAAGGATCCTGCCTGGATGATGCAGTATTCATTTATTCATACTTTGATATGAGGATCATGTCTGATCAAGCACTCATGTATTTTGTGCAGGATTTATCAGTCAGATGTATCTGGATTTTTGGCATTTTTGCTGGTGTTTGATAGTAGTGTACATCCATCTGCTTGTTCATCATCACATACACAAAATTTTGTGGGGTTTTTTCTAATCAGGCTAAGAACAGGACAAGAGTTTGTGGTGTCCTGTTAAGAACATCTCCATGACATATTTCAGTATAAAATCATCAGTAGGAGGTTTCCATTACTCGACGTACCTTCACTGTTTTCCCTTGGGGCCCAGAGCTGCAACCAGCAGCCTGACTCCTACCTCAAGCTATTCTGAAATTTCTTTATTTATCTTAGACTCTGTCATTTTGCCTAAACATTGATATTTTCCAGAAATCAGCTTTGTAAGTGGAGATGCCTATTAACTTTCTGGTCATACATCAGTGAATCACAGAACTGTTTAGTTAGACAAGCCCTATAGTGATACACAAAAACTATTTTCTTCTTCAGAGTTATGTTTATGTTCTTTTCCAATGAGCTGGCTGTTTTATTGCAAAAGAATCTGTAAAAGAGGTGATTTTAAATAGGCACAAAATAAATTCTGCTCTGTAAGGTACCCATAAACTTTCTAGATGATCCTAATTAACATCCTTATGGGAAGTTCTGTTGCATTTGTAATTGTCAAACATTTATTTTTTTAATAGAAGTGATCCCTTTCTGATACCTATAGACATTGTCATTCACAAAGCAAGCTTTTCATTTCAGGATATTAGAAATAACAGTAGATGCATCGCAGTCTGAAGTTCAGCAGTGCAGAACTTCCATCTATTCTCTTGCTTGTCTGCAAAGATTATGCCCTAATAACACACAAGTGATGCAAAGCATTCAGTGAATAAAGTCCAGTCATTATCAGGTTGGCTCCCTGTGCTGCCATAACGGTGAAATACTGCTGGACCATGGTGCAGCAGTGATGAAAGTACCAAGTCTTAGGGGAGATGTTCTGTGACTGGGTTGTGATGAAGATTCAGCGTAACCATGTGCACCTCTCGGCGCAGAGAGGGCGGAGCAGACTTTGGGACATGACACTGATGGCCAGATCCAGGTGTCAGTTTGTCTCCTATCTGTGAGTCAGACTGCAGACATTTATTAGTGAAAATGGAATGAAGTCTTCCAACAGAAAAACACGGATTACCTGGTGATATTTGTACTACACTGGATCATTTTGCTAACATTGTCCATGTGTTTGACAAAAGAAATTAAAGCTGCTATGTGCCTGCACAGCAGGGCCAAATCCTGCTCTCTGCAGTGTGAATTCACAATATGGGTATTTTCAGTACTCTCTTTACAGTCATCCTGATTTAAAATAAGAAGTGTATTTGCTTGAATCACGCAGCTCCCAAGCTCAACTTTGATGAATTGCAGAAGCAGGCTCTTATCAAGTAACTCGGTGTTTTTCTCTATTTTTTTTTTTTTCCTGAAAAGAGCAGGAAGTTTGCCATCCTGCAGAGCAAGAGGAATGAATTTGCCATTTAAGACTAAATTTTCCAAGAAGATTGGGCTGTTTTGCAGGCCTGTAAATGCGGGAATCCTCCTTACAAGCCCAGCATTTCTTTAGGCTCACGGTCAAATTTGCTCTACAACTGCATATGCAAAAGTGGGACAAGGAATTCCAAATGTGAACACTTCCAATACCTGACAGCAGCTACAAACTTAAGTGAAAATTATGGAAATTCCCTTCCTCATAGTCAGAAATTATTATAAATGTTTTTGGCTCAATTTTACAGTGAGTTGCTATATCTCAATCCTGTATTAAAGGGTTAAAGAAAAGAACACAGTCTTCTTGCTTGTGCACAGATGTGCTAAAAGGTCACCAGCATGACTGGAAAGAGATGTTTTCAGCTGATAATACCACCTTTTTTTTTTTGTCTCTGTTTATTTTTCTTCTAGCTATCCATTTCCCATGGTATTCAGTAGCTGCAGTAGAAAGGACCTGGAAAACAGCCTGGAAAAAGGAGTGGGAATGTGCCTGTTTAACTTGCCTGAAGTCAAGGAGTCCTTTGGTGGACCCAAGTGTGGGAATGGCTACGTGGAAGACGGAGAGGAGTGCGACTGTGGGGAGCCTGATGTAAGACGTCACCCGAGAATTACTGCTCACCTCCTGCCTGCAGGTTTTGAACAGTAAAGAATGGGTTTGGCATGTTTAACGCTGTTTGGTGTAGAACAAAACTCTCCCTTCTCTGTTTCTATCATCTGATCACCTTAAGCCTTAGAGTCCTCAGAAATGCGGGGAGTTTCTGCCTGACTTGCATTTGAGTTGCTAAAGTTCAAGCAGGGCTTTAGTTAAGAATGTGCTCAATTTGCTGAGCAAACTCTCTCATGGCTTGTCCAATGGACTAACCATCACTAACTCTCACGTTCCTAACAACAGAAATTCCTTGAAGTATTAGCTAATAAGGAAACTCAAAACAAATTTGTTAACATTGCTCAAATTGCTTAACATACCATGCATTAATTGAAAGTTTGTTTCCATGTATGAGAAACCACTCATATATTTATATTAATATAAATATAAATAGTTATGTAAACATTAATATCGCCTAGGTATTTTTTCATTGCAGCCAGCTTCAGTTTTTAGGGACAAGACCTTTCCCTCCTTCACTATGAGATTTTCCTTTGCCTCTAGACAATTACCTTGCGAACAGAAATAGCCTTTGCTGCCTCCCAAAAACATTACTCCTACTTCAAAGCTCATTCCATTTGGTTTAGTGAATATGTCAGAGGACTGCTCAAATAAGGGGGAGATAGGCAAAACCTGGTGGGTCAAATAATATCGGAGACGACTTCCTTACCCCTTTGGCTTCCCATGCTCATTGGCTGTGTTGAATTTCTGTCAGATTATCTGAATTAAATACATCAGCAGATGAGGGATTTGTTTCCTCTGATAAATATGGTTCTGCAGACAAAACAGATCGGGGCAGTTGAAACAGCGAGATATTGCTGTATCCTGTCTATGCAGTGTATTGGATTTACACAAGCCATAAGGATTTCCTGGCAGTTCACTCATTCTTTAGGGTAACAAGGTTGGAGGAAGCAGGCTTATCTTCTTGTTTAAAGTCAAGAGAGTGCAAGCAGCTTGCAAATGTCTTTCTAACCCAGTTATCTTTCTCATTTTCACTTTTGAATGTTTGTGATACCTTTTCAAGTCAAAGCCACTTAACGTCAGCAAGCACTGATAATTTGCCTCTTCTTTCTATGTTTTTCCTTTTTCATTATACTGGAAAACTGCATCCTGGGCTCAGTTAAATTAATTTGGAATTTACTGCTATAATCTGAGTGGTACCAGAAAACCTGTTAGATTAGTTAATAATTCACTGTCCAGTCATTTATACCAGCTGAGTTTTGTCAATAGTGTTGCAGTATGTTATGGCTTGAAAAGCTGCACAGTAACGTACGCTCATTGTATTTTATCAGTGGTCAGAATTAAATATCAGTCTGAATATGTAGATGTAGGTGGTTGGTAGGGATAGTTCTACTTTAAGTAAAATATTAGCCCTGTGTTGAGCTCTGTGACGTTCCTTAGCAGTAGGACAGCAATGGATGCATGAGGGTGGGGAGGTGTGGCTGTAGCACACTTCTCTCCCTTCAGACAAGTCTGGAACTACTAAGGGAGCAGGGACTGTGTGACCACCTCCATCCATGCTACGGTCTCAGGTGCATCAGACTCTGGTCATCTTCTGGAGTATGATGGATGCCAGCATCCCCGCCACCAGGCCAAGTGTGCAAGACCTGCCCAAGGATGATACGATGATACTAGCATCCAACTTCATTTTGGATTGTGTTACCAAATGTGTCTGACATGCCACAGTGTCTGTGGAAGGAGAGTTAAAGTAGATTACACATGGAAAGACAGAAGAAGGTGGGGGAGAAAAAAAAAAAATAATCCTAAGTCCCTGAGAACTGAAAGGTGACAAATGTGGCTGACTTTATAACAGGCTGCGAGGGGAATCAGCAGACTACAAATCGGTAGATCAGAAGTCAGACAAATTACTTCCAAATGTAATTAAGAGCTAGCGCCTGAAGAGCTGTGACACGCTAGGGACGAGTCAACACGGCTTTTGTGCCAGGAAATCTTGTCTGACAAACCTATCTCCGTGCTCTGAAGGACTTAACAAGTGGGGGGAAAGGGACGATGCTGTTATTGCAGCCTGTTAGGAGTTCAGAGAGGCTTTAGACCAAAGCCTTTCACCAAAGCCTCTTTAGGAGACTAAGCAACTGTAGGATGAGAGAATATTGCGTGGGCAGAAGTTGGGTTAGAAGACCTTAAGGAAATACAAGCAGGTATAAATCATCCATTTTATGCAGCGGAAGGACATCTGCTGTGATGTATCCATGAGATGTGTCCTGGGGACTACACAATTCAGCATATTCATAAACAGCCTGGGAAGAGAAACAGTCTTGCATTTGCTGATGATATTAGTTAGGATGGTAGAGATGGAAGCTGGCTGTGAAGAACTGCAGAGGAACCTTCTGAGACAGCTGGACTGGGCATTAAGATGACGAATGGGATTCAGTGCGGAGTGATGCACATTCCAAACATCACATCTAAGATGATTGACTCTGAGCGGACTCTCGCCGTAGAGGAACAAGACTTGATATTGCAATAAATAGTCTCATGAAAATGTCAGCCCAGTGCTTAAGAGTGGTCTAAAAGGTAAGTAGGCTGTTTAGAAATTACTAGGGAAGAAAGAGGAAAACAAAACAAAGCACCGGGCGACCTCTATAAATCTGCAGTGTTCTGCATCTCAAACTGCGTGTGCAGTGTTTTCCTACCCCTCCCCACTCTCAGGAAGGATAAAGCAGAATGAAAAACGTTGAAAGAAAAGCAATAAGGAGGT
>Ga0065711_1028385_pt1 | contig 41575 bp, 20 predicted proteins | sample Hoacrofraction12_FD_59098 | JGI IMG/M metagenome (GOLD analysis project Ga0065711, IMG submission 59098) | Hoatzin crop microbial communities from Cojedes, Venezuela - Epithelial fraction 12 v2 (version 2) | ecosystem: Host-associated > Birds > Digestive system > Esophagus > Crop | place...
CATCTCCCCTACAAGGAAAGGCTGAGGGAGCTGGGCTTGTTCAGCCTGAAGAAGAGAAGGCTGCGAGGGGACCTAATAAATGCTTATAAATATCTGAAGGGTGGGTGTCAAGAGGATGGGGCCAGATTCCTTTCAGTGGTGCCCAGCAACAGGACAAGGGGCAACGGGCACAAACTGAAGCATAGGAAGTTCCGTCTGAACATGAGGAAGAACTTCTTCCCTCTGAGATTGACGGAGCCCTGGAACAGTCTGCCCAGGGAGGTTGTGGAGTCTCCTTCTCTGGAGATATTCAAGACCCACCTGGACGAGGTCCTGTGCAGCCTGCTGTAGGCGACCCTACTTTGGCAGAGGGGTTGGACTAGATGACCCACAGAGGTCCCTTCCAAATCCTACCATTCTGTGATTCTGTGAACTTCTTTTGTTTTAGGCCAAATGGTGGTTCAGGGGAAAGGAACAAAGCCAAGATACAAACCTATCAAATCTAGACTCATTCAAAAACTCCTTACACTGCTACCTGAAAAAACACAGGCAGTCTGCCAACAATCTAACCTGGTCTCCTAGACAAGAGTATCCTACAGTCTGTTCAGCACACTCTCCCCTGTGTTTTCATGGGCTGCAGTTAAAACCTTATGAACAAATAAATCCATGGTCATAGGAACAACTGGGATAAAACGATTTCTGGTAAGAACTTCCTCAGTCCTCCCCAACTCTGCAAGACAGCATTTCTTCTGCTAGACGCTAAGTGACATGTATTCCTGAGTGCTCCACATTCCAGACATTTAAGCCAGTATAGCCTTTTTCTCATGTTTGAAAGTGTAAAGTATTCACCTCAGGCAATATTCTTCTTACCTTGTATGAAGTAGTTGAAATTATTTTGTTAAGTAGTGCCAGCTCAAGTAAATGTATCATGAGTTGTCCAGTCAGACGATCAGATATCACAAAACTTCAATGTTTTCATCATTTACAGAGATTTCAGAAAAAAAAGGTTTTTTCTGTTAAACAGATTATATTTTAAGATATTAATAAGATTAGGCCTAAGTCTGTATTAGGAATCTTCAGTACAAGAACCTGTAGTGCCTACTGCAGCAAAACAGTTTATCCACTATAGATCATATCACTAGTGGCACACCTTCTCAGCAATTTTATTATATGTCTCTAACTGAGTTTATAACTTGGCCAAAATCATTTCCTGTGAACTGAAACTTGATGTAGAAGTGAAGAAGAGTAATAAAAGCACTAGTTTATTTTCATACATTTTTCTAATAATGAGATTAACCAGTCCTAAAATATTAGAATTTAAAGAATTTCCCAGTCAAGACTTTATAATATTATTACAATAATAAGCAACCTGGTCCAGTGGAAGGTGTCCCTGTCCATGGCAGGGGGTTTGGAACTAGATGATCTTTAGGGTCCTCTCCAACCCAAACCTCTGTATGAGTCAATGTTTCTATGATTATACATCATTGTCAACATTCAGTCCTGCAGTTTGGAGTTAAGAGATATGAAGGGAATTTCCCAAAACAGAACGAGAAAACTTGAGAAGAAACTGGGAGAATTTGAGATGGAGAGCTTTGTTAAAATAAGTTTTCCATCCCTAGGCCATATAAATCCCGCTGATCAATGCTCAAAAGACAAGCTAAGAAGTTTGAGAACATATTTAAAAGTCACCTTTCATTTGCCTACTCTGACTATGCTGATGAGCCATCACCTCACAGTGAAATTTGTATGCCTTAAAGACAGCTATTTTCTCTTTTTCTGGTAAGAAAATAGAGATGGGATTTGAAGGCTTCAGCAGTTTTAAATGAAAACTAGAATTATTTTTCAATTATTTTTCAATTTATTTTTATTTATCACAGCTAAGGAATGGTATAAATAAATGTATTTCATATTAGTTCATAGGAGATTAAGAAAAAGTACTCATATTAATTTCCTTGCTCTTCTGCATTGTCAAAATAAAAAGATAGCCCTAGAATGACTTTGAGTGACATCATTTAGTAATTCCCAGTAACACTGAGTTTATATTTCAAATTCCTGAAATACTAAGAGGAAAACTTTGCTTTTATTCTGTTTGTGAAGTCATGGTCTGTCTGCAGTTTGATTTTTAGACATTAATGTAACAAATACAACAGTTAAATTTGAAGGAAAATACTATTTATGACTGATTTGCAACTATTATAGTCCAGAAATTCCATATCAAGGAAGAGATAGCTGCCTAGTCATTATAGCAGCTCTGTAAAAGCCTAGACTCCTAAGTTTCCTTGGATAATTCAATACATGAGAAGCTCTGGTATCAAAGGTTTTTTGAGAGGTATTTTGATGGACTGTGTCTCATGGGTCTCCTGATCCTGCATTTTTTCTCCCTTGGACTCAAGGTTGTGCATATAAGAGTTCACCTTTGTGCAAAAATCACTTCTCCTCCCTATCTGCAGCTTGCTGCAGCAGAACAAAGTTAATGTTTCAACCCCAAGGTATCTTATTCTTCCTTTCAGTTTCCTTTCACAGTTTCGGAGGAGATATATCCTGAATGTAGCTGTCAGTATCAGCAACACCCATTAGATATTATATTTCATGTCACAAGAAATTATTGTGAAGGATTATGCTCTGCTTCCCTTGCTCTGAATTCTGAATGACCTACACCCCTTCTTCCTAGCCATCAAAAAAAGAAACAGCCTTAATGAGAAAATGCCATTTTGTAATCACTTTTCTTCTCCTGTTGAAGAATAAATTCTGTAAATGCAATCTTCTAAACATCTACTGTGTGACCACGAAAAGTTGATCTGCATGATTATGAACCTGGTAGCTGCCAACTTTACCCTGTATGTAGTCATGGGTGCTAGCTCTAACTGCAGTATTTTTTAGCAAAGGTCAAAAAGGCAAATTAAATCCTTTGAGATGAAAGGAATGCCAAGGAATACCATTGTAAAATTGCATCCATATGTACATTTACTTTATATATCACAGTGCATTTCAGATATAGAATTAGCCATCTGAGATTTTAACAGTTATCTGTAGGCAGAAGGTGAAGGATAGTTCAACAGACTGATTATGAAACACTTTGGGTAGCTGCAGCTTACTTACTTACTTACTTTTGGTTTTGTTCCTCTAAGATAAAAGTATGAGCAGATCCACACAACTTCTGTATTTGGCATCTCACAGTTTACATTTCTCAGCTTTGTCTCGTGTTATTTCTGTGATACCAAATAATAATTTAACTTATTCTATAATGGTTATTAGCCTTTTAAAAAATAACAGGAAGGACATGAGTTACAGTTTGGTATTGCTACTGTTGACAGAATAGTCAAAATAACGGCCCTGCACAAAACTGAGTCATTTCTCTGCAAATGGGTTCATCTAGTAAAGCAGCAGCAGCAGTCCCCACTAGTCTCTCCCACCCCCCCTAGACCTGTGGGCATGACAAACAAGGAGAGATTATCATTCAAAACAATAAAGATTTTCATGTTAGGTTCATGTCACACGTCACGTGCAGGAAGCTCCTTCAGGTTTTGTAGTTTATATTATCCTGACAGTCATCAGGGTTTTGAAGCACAAGATCCTGGAACTTGCTGACTTTAGCAGTGAGGAAAGGATTCTGAAAATGACAGGAGATATTTTTTTCAGTGACAGGGATAAGTTGGTCATCCAGAGAGTGAAGGCACCCATCTTCCTGTCAGCCTGAAAGTATCGTAGACTTTTGTTAGTAGATGTTTGCTGACTAAAACCTAGATCCTCTACAGTCTTATCAGAAAAGACGATAATTTTAACATTCTACTGCATTTACCTTTTAGGTTTCTAAGTCTAAAAGTAAGCCTTTTGTACGTTGTAGAAGTATATTTCTGTGTTGGTATCTACAGAATCTCACTGCATAGAAGTATTTTGCAATCCCTAATCTGATCTTTATCTTACTTGCAGCCACTGTATCAATACTGACTCCATGAAAATATTTCCTGTCAATATCTGCATTAAAAACAAAATCACAATATTTTTAAATTAGTCTAATAAGCATGAATTTATTCCAGATATAGAAATGATCTTTGTTTTTATGGTGGAACTCAAATTACAATTTGAAGTGCAACTAAATTCATTCTTGGTATGTGCTATACAGCTATATAAAATTAGTGGTCATTAAATCTCTTACAAGGGACCTGGAATACACTTATAGCCACTTCTAGCCTATTGATGGATAATAGCGATGAAGGGGTTGTGACACAGCTTTGCTTCCATTATTATGGTGGGAAGTGTATTTCAACACCTTATCTACTTGCATTTGCTAAACAAAAAAAGTAGCTTCTTAGCATAAATCTCTGTTATTCCATTGATTTCAATTCAGTTCAGGTGAAGTGAATTCTCCCCTTAATTTGTATTTCCAGCTGCAAAAAACCCGATAACTTTTACTTAGTGTTGAAGGTTAGTCTTTTTCTCTTCCTTTCAGGCCATGTAAGAATTGTCTACAACACGAAAAGAAAACTAAAAGGAGCAACCTAAACTTTCTTATTATGAAGGAAGTATGGCAAAATAAACGAATAATTAATGCAGCTTTCAATATGACAAGCCCTAAAAACTGACTCTGGATGTAGGAGGGTGCAGATGCTTACATTTGAATGTTTTCAGGAAACCTGTGACTTAAGGCTTCAGCGTGAATATCTTTTTTTGTTTCAGAAATCACAGAATGAACAAAACCTAGGCAGAATAAATCACTTCAGAAAAATACATAGGTATTGCCAATAACTTGACTGTCTTTAGCCATTCTGACTTGAAAGTAGATTAGTTCGTGCTGCTGTTTTCCTCTCTGTATAGTTATTAAATATATAAACAAACAGTACTTCAAAAAGAACACAAATGAATCAAAATCCTTTCATTACAAAAGGAGAAAGATTGAAGAGATGTGTCTTCTACCTGAGAAAAGCAGGGAATACCAATGTGTAGGTGGATTTTCTGTTCACTAAACCTTTATGTAGCTTAGCAGTACTAAAAGAATTATAGTATAACATTAATACATCAGGTGGAGTTAGGCTGTCACCTAGAAAACACTTCTAGGAATTTAAGAACAGAATCTTGCTCTGAAAGTTCTGATAATTAATTTACATCTGTGGTGCCAAATTTTAAAGTACTAAGCAAAATTATTTCATATTACACTAGGTAAGTAGAAGAGAGACTGAAGAACTACTAGCTAATTCAACATAGCAGTCAAAAAACAACTCATGAATTTCTGAAGATTTGTGCTGCGATACTGGAAACTCATTAGGTCTAATCTTGTAAATGATCTGCAAATACATCACAAAGAAAAGAGATGATACTTAACTAGTTTAGCTTCACCATTCACCTTTAAAGGATGCAAAAGTAGATATCGTACTTTTCCTAGTCTTTTTCGCTTGCTTTTGATGGAAATTCAGAATGTGCCATAGTGGTGCAAAGTAGAACAGTGCTAGTTAGAAGAACAATCTCAGTAAGAGTTGTTTGTGAATATAACATAAAGACATTCCTATAAAAGAAAGTTACAATGCAGACAAGGGTGAGTTTGTTTCTCTTAATGTAATCTGTTTTATTCCTACACGAACTATACTAATTAGATGGTAAGCCTGTACTTGTGCCTAAATAGAAGACTTCTGATGTTCAAGAGAATTTTGTAGTCTCAAACTACTTAAATCTCATTCCATTTTTGTACTTTTTGCTTCCTTAGAGAGCATCTCTCCGTTTGGTCTAGTGAGCTTGAAGGAGTGTATGAATCATGTCAATGTAGAGGTAAACTTATGTTGTCTTATACAACACAGTGTCTAACAATATACTTCATATTTGTGTTAGAACATGATCTCCCGCAGTTTCATTGGTATCATTTTTTGAACACTGTGAGATAGTAAGCAGCAGTTAGCTCTATGCACATCTTGTTTCTGAAAAAAAAATTCACCGCTTAGAAATGTTTCTTCTATCAATGTGTATTTCTAATACATGTAAATGTACACTGAGAACTAGATTTAAATTATGAAATTCATGGAGATTAAATGGATTTGAATAATGAATCTAGTAGCAATAATTGGAGACATACTACTCTACAAAAGAAAGTCAGATGATATGAAGAGATTGCTCTATTTATTCGCCTAAGGAGTCAGCAAAAGAATTGTTACTGCAACATAGGTGACATTAGGGACTTTGTCACAATGATGCTGCTTCTGCTGCTAATTTATGTTGAGCAAGGTAATGAAAAATACCGATGGTAGAAAAATGCTGAAGAATCATAGCCATCTATTCTAATGCAGATGGTATTTAAATTCAGAAAGGGAAGAAGAATTAGGAAAGCCAGCACATTTAGTGCCTTTCTGTGCACTTCAGTGTTCAAAACTCAGAAGGTAAAGAGGCCAAAACCCAAAACTCTCAAATATGTGCCACTAAACAAAACAAAAAGACAAAGTGAAAAAGAATGTCAGGTTCTAGTTAGCAACTTCTACTTGCAAGTTGTTGCAAACAGGAAGACTTAGAAAGGAAACATTCTCTAGTGCTAAACCCAATAGTTTTACATTGCCTGTAGGGAGAACAGGCTGGTACACTGTACAAAATATGCTCCCTTTGGTAGTGTGATTTTAACTGTCTTAGTAAATATTAACAGAAAGAGGAAAATGTTCTGCTACCTTTGTTGTTTTAACTAGACTTTTAGCAAATACAGGACATGCTGGATACCTAGTATAAAAATGAATAAGCTAAAAACATGTAGTTCTCTTCAAACTGACAAAGTAAAAGAAAAAAATCCATGCACGTTGCATATCATTGTTGTCAAGTAGCAAAAGAAGACCATTTGAATGACTACATCCTGCATTTCTTGAGTGTTACAGGGACTCATATCTACACTGGTCTTTCTGATCTGAGCAAAATTTGCAGCCACTGTATCTGCTCAGGTGTAACATACTGATGAAATGGAACCAAATACCGATTGTGTCAGTGCCACTCAGTAGAACAGATTTTTGTTCCTATACCTACAATTCCTAACACAGGTTGATAGCCACGTGTTTTGTATCTGCAAGTAAATCTGAAAAAATACAAAAATGATCATCATTACCCTTTTGAACTGGTAGGGCTCTCTGTAGATTCCACCTGGGTATGACGCTAATGCAGAAATGAATAACAGAACTTCTAAAGCTGTGGAATATTTCTCATGCGTTCAGAAAGGTAATCATCATCAGGAAAAACTATGTGCAAGAGAAAGATGCTGAGAAATGAGCTGTCAATAAGGATTTTAATAATGGAGGGTAGGCTAACATGTTAAGTATTCTCTAAAGCATAACTTCCCTGTTCTTCGTTTTCATGTGAAGCCTTGTCTTATATGTCTGCGTGGGTTGGAATACTGTCCGCTAAGTCTCCTGCTGAATTGCTCACACTTCTGCATATGTGCTATAAATGAAAAGCCATTGGATCACTTCAAACTACTGAAAAAAAAAAGTGATTATGCTGATAAGCATGAAGTTATTTGATATTTTGCTAAAAAAGAAATATATAAGTTATCACTCCCATAACTAAGGATACTGAAGTACCTACTGGACTCTGCACTAGGGAATGCCATGAAAGTTCTTCGAGCTCAATTTCAGTTTGATGAAACTATCCTAAGTGGTAGGTGTATTTAGGCAGAATCAAGGGCAGAAAGGGTAGAATCAAGTCCAAGTAACTGGGAGCACTCAGAGAAATGCTGTATTGTAGCTGACCTTTCTCAGGTATTTAAAAGAAAAAGTATGGAAATATTTCGACCTGCAATTTTTTCGTCAGCCAAAAGTGTGTGTAAAATTGGTGATGGCGACATTTGTAGGATAAGTGCATTTGGCAGGGAATTTTGGAAATTGTGTTTCATTAAAGTTTAATGAGCACTGTGCAGTAAGACTGCAAATACTGCTCTGTACTTTTGTAAAGTACATTAAGTCATTGTAAAAATTGCCATGTGCCAGACAGCTCAAAGATAACAATGCCCAGGGATAACATTTCTTTACATACTTTTTTTCTCTTAAAATTTTGTGGGCTAGATAAAGCATTCCCACTCTGTTCCCCCACCTCCCTTTCATCAAAAGGTTTCCTTATGAGTAGCAAGGAAAATACATTCATGTATTTCTTAGATCTCCTTATCTTGTTAATGACCTCCAATTCTCGCATCACTGAATGAGCAGTCTTCATATGCCGGATATTAATACAGCTAATGTTTGATGTAACTCTAAAATGAATTGCATTCTCATTGGAAAAGATGGCCATGCTACTGAAATATAAAAAAGGCATTTGCATGTTCCTTGTCTTTGTTTTAAATGGAACTGGACAACACTTAAAAATCAACAGAAAGCTATATTGGGAGTTTTGTCTGTATTTTTGGAATTTGCTTTATGAGCTTTTTTTATTATTCAGTCAGTGATTTAGATTCAAAAGGTAACATTCCTGCTGCTTTCAGAAAAGAAAGTGCTGTCAATCTGTGGGATAGTGGTTCATTGCAGTTATATCAAAAGTAATATAGATTACCAGAAAGTGGAAGCAGCTGTCAGGAGGTCTGACCGGATAAATGGGACTCATTTATGCTCCATACGCTGCCGCATGTGAAACAACTCAGGAAAGAAATATGGATTCTCTGGTACCTTAAGGTCATAACTGTTTTGTTCTCAACAGGTAGGATGTGAGTCTGGATGTAACTTTCTATGAATCAAGCAGCAGATAACTTGAGACCAGCCTGGCCCTCGTCTTGTAGCAGGTGCATGAGCTGATTCAACATGAGCTGTGCAATAATTGGGCCTTCATGAAAAAAATTATGGTTGGTGAAGTTATATTACACAGAGCCTGTGAACTGATGACTTAGACATTTGGGGTTTAATAACGATTTTAATAATTTAACCATGAATATTTAATAGTAATTTGGTTTTAACACTTCATATTTTTAAAAAATTAAACTTTGCAATTTTTAATATTTTCTTTCCTCTTATTAAGCATTAATATTTTATTTGTTTAAAAGTCTTTTTCAGTAAGGTTTGAAAGTTTAAACCACGTTAACAAGGAGGTTACAGTTTATTCTGTAAAATGTATATTTTAATTACTGTCAGGTATAGATACTTTTTTTCTGTAAAACATACTAAAATGTCACGTTTTCCTCCAGGAAAAAGTATGAAGTAGAAGCAGTAATAATGAAATCCACCTTCTGTGTCACACACGAAGTACTAGTCTAGACTTCTATCCTGCATGAAGAGACCTCTGGACTTTGCTGCTGCGTGGCAAGCAATGCCACTTTTCCGCATTGTAAGAGTTTAGCAGAATACATACACAACTCTATACTACACGAGCACATGTCAAGCACATGTACAAAATATGCTCAAATAGATCATCACACATTTTCTGCTGGTATGATATATCTGAGATTTTCAGCCAACATTTATTGACCTGACTGAAAGGACTGAAGCACAGATAAGACCGCCATAGAAATGGTCTCATGCAAGAATAGTTCCTACAGTGTAAGGGAGTTTAGAGTTCATTACAGAGCATTATTTTTCCCTTTCTGTTGTTTCTGATCATCTTCATGAAACAAAGGTAAGAGTCGTGAATCAATCATAGTGGAAGCGGTTGGGTTTCGTAAGGCTATGTTTGAGAACATGCTTTTCGGTCTTTCAGGGATAGTTTTAGCAAAAGGAGGAGCTTTACTGGGTGCTGAAGCTTCCTGGGGTTATTGAATGGTAAGTCTCTATCACATTTTTCTGTTCTCCATGTACTGAACTCTCATGAACATGGACTCTGGCAATCTGTTTCTGTCCTTCCACAAAATACCATTTCTATTCAGCAAAGTTTTCCTTTCATAACGGTTTACTTAAAAGCTCAAATATCTCAGTATACCTCTTTGCATAACTTCCAAAGCCAAACTGGGATCACACATTCTTCGTAGATACTTAGAGGACTGGAGGCAGTACTCTCTATGTTTCTGAGCAACTCTACTCCCTCTACAGGAAACACAATTCCCATTGATTTGAAGCTGCTGCCTAAATAAGATTCACTTCCACATTTCTTCAGATGCATAAGAAACAGACACGTCTCAGTCCTTTCTGAGACCACAACAGAATTCTCTAGGTTGTCTGGAGAGACAATGGAATAACTATATCTGGAAGCTTTAAAGAAATTTTTTTTTACAGAGTCCATAGTGTTTTAGATCCAGTTCATATTGCTTAGTAGCAGAAATAGAAACCTGGGGAAAAGCCAAATTGTAAGACCTAGGAACACTTCTGAGGCATCAAGACTGTGGACCTTGAAAAAAGTTGCATTCAAGGGACAGCCCTGTATGAATACTGTTTTCTATATACTGGTATCCCTGGAAAGGAAACTTTATCATGAGAGCCACCTTAGAGAAACAGCATGCTTTAACAAGGATCTTGATCCTCATGACAATTACCAAGATGATACCAAGATCATACTATGGTACGTACCCACACACCAACTTCACTGCTTTTCAACTGATTTCTGAAAGACCTCTCCGTATTTTTCAAGATCCAGAGACATAATATACTTATTTCTCTAACGGAAGTTCTGTCCATTGTTCAGATGCCATAAATCTTCAATTTTGTAAATATTCAAATACATTCATAATAGAGGGAATCCTCTCTGTTAGTTAGGACTCCAGCAGTGCCTTCTTAGGAACATGACCATCTGACAGATTGTTTTGTGTTCCACATAAAGGAACCAGACACATAATCTTCTGTATAATATACATCTGATTAGAATCTTTTGTAGTGTTCTACCTAGACTGTAATACATGATTTTCTTATTTACTTGCCTTGATCAATCTGTGCAACAATTCAGTTGAGGAAGCAGCACCACAGCTACCAAGAACCGTTTATCCAAGTATGAGTTCTTAGAGTCATTCAGATACAGCCTAGGAAAATGTTCGCAGAAGATATTTTGATTTTTTTTTAATTTTTGTTTATGGAATATGCAAAACATCTTGAAAGTAAGATGCAAGAAATCATGGAAGTTATAAGCAGAGAGTATAATCTGTCTATTTTTCCAAAAGGCCACCAATTATCTAACCAGCGAGTCCAGAATCTGACTGGAGTCCCAGAGTCACTGATGATTCTGTTAAGATGAAAGGCTAACAAAGAACCAAATATCTCAGTCACAACTAGAGTCAGTTTTTGAATGGATGAAAATGATGGAAATGTCTTAAGCCAAAAAATATTACTTGTTAATAATTCCCGAAGTTGTTATAGGATGATTACTAAGTGGAGACTGCAAGGCAAAAATGTGTATTCACACCACTGCAACCAGGAAAAATGGAACGGTTATGAAAGAGAAGACACTAGCTTTAATAAACATTTTTTTCAGCTTTACGTTAGATGCGATATACTTCTATTGAGAGCCTTTAAAACCTTTAGTGACAGAAAAACATATGTCTGCCTATTAAATGAACAATCCCTAGATATATATATTAGTATAAATCATTCATGTATTTTCATGTTTCATTTAATCCAATATACTTGGAAAAACTCTGCATACTTCAACATTTTGTGTAACAGAAATTCCCTGTGGATTTCTACAATAAGTGCTTACAGTAACCAAAAGCAGTAAGATGGAATCTCCTCTAGGCACTCTGGATTAAATGAAACAGCAATGTTTTCCATGGAGGATTTTTTAAATCCAAACTTGAGTGCTTTATTATTATAAAAGAAATGTAATTAACACTTTATAATCTTACAGCACCTTGATGGCATTAATTGGCGAAAGCTGTATTGTTACACCTGTTCTACATACAGCCAACATCAGAGTTGAGGAAACCAAAGACTCTGACATAACTGGCCACATGGCCAAAGAAGAGTCCCCTTTAGTTCACGTTGCGAAACATGTGTGCAGGGAAGGAAGCTGTGCTAAGGGACTGTCATAGCCCTTGCCGGATCTCAATGTAGTAGATGACTTTATAACCATGTCTGTCCTTCCATTCAGCTGGAGCTAATAGACTAAGAAAATAAACACTCCTGAATGACCAAGTAGAGGGTTTTTTTGGTTTTTTTTTCTTTTTATCTGAAATGAGGCAAACGGGAGAGGGATTTTAAACAGTGAAATATTAAACGGCAACTTTTTGACAAGTGACCAATTGCAGGATTATAAAGTAGTGTAAAGTGATTTGCACCAAGATAAAAAGGGCCATAAGTGGGCAGATTTAGGAAACAACTGAGTTCAAATTGCAGGACGCCTACTCTAACTTTATTCCTGAGATTACTAAAGCTGAGAATTTGTTATAAAAAAAGGCTTATATTTTCTTTGATAAAGACATAAATACACTCTTCTAGATGATGTTTTGACATCTAGAATGCTCTTGGTCCTGTCAGAAGTCTTCTCACATTTGTCATCTGCAATGTCAGCAGGGTCTTGGACAGAATTTTTTGGTTGGAAAGACTTATACCTGTGACCTTGATGCAGTGTTAGCCTTTCTATTTGATCTTTTTTCTTCTCTTTGTGGCAGATTTTGAAAGCACAGGGTAAGAGTTTCTGATTAATTCAATAATGTTTTCTTTCTGAGATTTCAGCATTTTTGACAGTTGAGTGAGTCACTTTATGAAAACCACAACACTGCTTATATGAATCCTAGTTACTTTTATTGCAGCCATATATTTCTACTCTGCACTAGATGAATCAACTTCTTTCATTCAGCCAAGATCAAAACAAAATTGATTTCTCAATGTACATATGTCACTAACATTGTTCTTTTCATCACATTATATCTGACCCTACCTGAGTGCTACACAACTAATTTTAGCTTGTCTAATGGTCACTAGCAAGGAAAAGGTTTGTTGCAAGCCATGATGACAGTAATTAAGAAATTCAGACAACCTGAAGAATCTCTTAGCATCTTGACATTGAGCCAATGTGCTATTATGACACCTGAAGACACGAACGTCAATCTGAAGTAGAAGAGCAGAGGGCATCCATCCCAAAGTAAAGATATTGTCACTGCCCTTAAAACTCGAATGGGAAGAGAAAAATAGGGAAGGCATGGAGGAAGGGAGCAGGGAGAAAGATTTGCTAAGCAGAACATTTTCTTGATGGGCAAATTGACCACCTGCAATAGAGCAAATACAGAATTTCCAGCAAGCTTGTTGTCCTGGGTTCGGCCAGGACAGGGCTAATTTTCACTGGAATCCAGAAAGGGGCACAGCCGGGTGGGCTGACCCCACCTGGGGCCTTTCTTAATCGTTGCTTCTCTCTGTAATATTCTGCCTTCAATTCAGTAAAATCCCTGTGTGCCTTCAGAAGGCTAAAGATGAAGTAATTCTAGCTTTGAAAGTGAATTTTTTTCTGATATTAGTGGAACTGTGTTGTATGTTTCCAGGCACAGTGGTAATAAACTACACCTCCATATTGATTTCTGTAGCATAGATATATGTAGTATATTGGTGAATGGTCTTATTAATATTCATTATATTCTAAACAGCTTGCATTTTAATGTATCTATTTAGTAAATGAATAATTCATGCTTGTATAGGAAGCTTAGTGCTGTCACTTACAGCATAGACCTTCAATGATCTAAGAAGGTGTTTGAACTGAAGGACACTCTAAGACGTGCAAAGCAATTGAAGCGTTGAACACTGCTCGGCTTCCTACCAATAAGGGCATTTTTTATGTTGAGGATTTCACTCACTCATCACTCTTCTTAATGCACACATTCTGAAATATGCTTTTGTGGAATTATACATATAATTTTCATCTACACACATACTTTACAAAATCTGAAATAGTTAAGATTTTTTCAAAGTATAAAAGGTGTGTCGGCCACTTTTACGGCTTCTTATCCACATGTGTGTTGGTAGTTGGTGAGAATGGTAGTTTTGGAGAACATGATATACATGCACACTACTACCACCGAAGGTAGGTTTGCATCACAGAAGACACTCCTGTTGTTTTTAGTCCTACCTTAGGCTTTGTACATCTCTTGCAGCAGGTCTTCCTTTCTCAGTGTTTGGGAATCCCAAGTCTCATGTTTAGTCCCCACTCCTAGAACACACAGCACATCTGTTTGCTATGTATTCGGGACGCATATTTGTATCTATAAAATTTTTATAAGCCTTTTTCATATTGATGTATGAGGATGGGCCAAAATTGTAGTTGGTTTCTGGCTGTATATGCAATATGACAGATACTTCTATGAGTGATTATGATTGATTATATATGATATAGAGTCATGATTAATAACACAATATTTATGACTAATTATTTGTAAAGCGAAGGTGTTACAAGCTGCTGATACATCTACAACAAATTTAAAAGATATGTCTGGTAATATATTGGGATCTGAGTAGATTATTTGGAATACATTGTGCCTACTTCTTTGAGGTCTTCTTATACTTTTTATCTTTTCTTACTAAAAGCAACAATCTTAATATGGCTTCAGATGCCAAACTGAAAAGTCCAGTACAAAATAAACAAAAAACATAGACTTGTTTCATCCTTTCTGTGCTTATAGTCAGCAAGGGTACAGTCTGGAAGGGCAATGAAACATCATGTCAAGAACACCTAAAGGAACGTAACAGCCCTTGTACACAAGGATACAGAGATTCTCAAAAAGCTCTGCCACACTTTCTTTCTCAGCCATGCTCTCATCCACAGTACACTTTCCTGTATCATTTGTCTTGATGTGCCTCCAGGTCTCCGTTTCTGACTAGCTTGAACACAAGGCTATATTTAAAATTAAATATTCCCCTTCTCTACCTTAGAGGACTTAAAAGCAGATCACAGTGCTGTGAATGAGTGGTTAGGTTGCTTAAATGATCACTCAAAGGTTATGCAATAAAAGATTTTACTGAAAATTTAGAAAATGTGATTTTACAGAGTTCGTTGGCAAGGTTCACTGTATTACTTATTAAGTGAACTGAATACTAAATCAAAGGGGATTTTGAATAGAAAATGATTTATTCAGAGTGAAAGTGTAAGGGGTAAGGGAGACCCTCCCTTTGAGTCACAAGGTCTGGACTGGACACCCTTGCTCTCTAAACTCCTTCTCAGGGAGGAGCCTAGGTGTGGCTGGATCCAGAACTGGCCTTAGATCACAATGGTTTATGTCTAAGGGATAAGTTTAGCAGCAATTCATGGTGTGTTCATAGTTTAGAGAGAGAAAGAGAATCACAGGAATCTAGCAGCTGTCAATCACTGGTTAACTTAGCATTTACAGACTAATTAGAAAGAATTTGCAATTACAATCACAGTAATAGGATATTATGCTTTGAATAGAGTCACACATATACACACACAATCATAAAAATTCCCCTCGAGTTCAGTGAAATACTCACTTCAAATCAAATGGTTTCTTAACAGGTGAAGGTTGAGTCTCAAGGAGATCAGTCCAGGCAGTTGGCAAGCTACTCAGAGGCATCCCACCCAGAGGTGTGGTCCACAGCCCGCTGAAGACCAGAAGAGCTCAAAGGGCCTTCCTTGGCACCATGGTTTATAGGGTCTCAAGATGGTTGACTTTAGGCAACAATGATTTTCCATCCAGGTCACAATCCACATGATGCAATCCTGATATTTAGTCAGCAACTGTACAACTCCACCTCTACCCAGACTGTGCAGTTCTGACATTACCAGGTGGGTGTGACTCCAAGCATCAGGAGTTACAAGTGCGGTCAGGGAGCGCCTGGTCGGCGCAACTCACTGCTCTTGTACAAAGACAAGGAAAGTGCCAAGTCATCCCGATTCAATGCTCACCAGCACACCAGCTGGCTGGTACTGGGATTGCCAGGTATAAGGGTGGGGGTACACCAGCACACACAGACAGAAATGTCGCGTTATCTGGACTGTAAATAAAATCTGCGAGATTGAAGGAAGAAAGGAAAGGTCTGTGGTCTGCACCCATGAACACCTTTAGTGTCATTTACATGAGTAGACTTAATCTTTATTACAGAAATTTGAAAATGCTTTTGAAGTAGTGTTTGACATGGTGAAAAATCAGAATTTCATGAAATACTGAGACTTAAAATAGGAAAAAAACAAGGTATACAAAAATGAGTCTTTCCAGTTTACACTGCTCAGAAAACAAACTGGCCATTAATGTGCATATTTAATACCTGGTCACTTTTACTTTTTTTCTTTTTACATTTTTAAAGCAGGTCTTTTTATGATAGTTCAAATACAGAAACTAAGTTTCACCCACTCTTGCCATACAGGATATTAGAAAATGTCTATGCCAGATGGATATATCTATGTTGTTTCTTAATCATGGCTTGCTCACACACACAGTCATAGTAGAAAAAGTTCCTCAACAGTTTCACCTTTAATAGGTCAGTGAAAAAATCCAGCTTTGGCATTTATGCTCAAGCTGAACAGAGCTTCTTTTCGTGGTTAGTGTGCAAGACTTCTAGCCTGATTTCAAATGTTTGTAGTGTAGACACGCCTTGAGAAGAAACCAACTAAAAGAATAAAGGTCATGCTTAAGTAAGTAAAACAAAAAGAGCAGGTTCATAACAGAATAAAGCTCATTTCATCTATGCAGAACAAGAAAAGGATAGATTTCATTTCTTTGGCTTAGAGGGGAAGGAGATAAAGAAGGGGAAAGAACTCCAGAATACCTGCAGCATCCTTGTACTCATAGTTTCTACACAAAGATGGACTGACCAGCCCTTTGCTGGCTTATCCCTTCTTTCCTCTTAGAACAGCCTCCCACTGCTGTGGTATGCAGAGAAAACCCTTTCCGGTGACATTAATGGTGGGCTCAAGATGCCTCCAGCAGTCCTTAAACAGATTTTTGGTTATATGAAAGACTGCTCTATGCTATGGTCTAGTGAATTTTTCTCAGAAGTGTGCACTGTTATTTGTTTCATTTCAGTCAGCTTCATAAGAGTGAGACCAGGTACACAAATCCACATGGTACTTCCATGATAAGGCTCAGAAATTAAATGACAAATCATAAAATGAAAGTTCTCCCGTGCAGTTGAAGTGCAAAAAAGATATCCAGGAATATCTGTGTTTCCTAGATGAAGAAGGAAAAGAAGAAAAGGTCTGAAACAACAACAAGTTTGATAAAAAATTGTGTGACAGTTCAGTCATGTTTCACAAAGAAACCACACAGCAGAAGGCACTTACCTGTAAAAAAATTACATTAATTTGGCTTTGGAATATCTGTAGAAACTATTGCAGTAATAATCCTATGTCAAATTGTCCTGAGGGAATTTCTATTCCAACTCTACTGAAAACTTTTGTCAGATCATTAGAGGCTTTCAAAGAGAAATCTGACCTCTGTGTCTTATAACATAGTTCTATAGAAAGCAAACTAGCTAGGCAAAGCCAGAGAAGTACTGCAGAGGGAAACGTCTTCTGGTAGCCTCATCAACACTGCCTAACTGGTCATATGAAATCATATAGAAGTATTTGTTTCATTGTTGCTAATTGCCTTATTTCATAGACATTCTGAGTTTTGTACTCTTTCTGTTTTGATTTTGCTATAGTGTGTGTGTATGGGAAGGATCCCAATAGCTGTGTAAAACAGAAATGTTTATCGCTGCAGAGGTTCTGCAAAAAAAATATGGTCAGTCAGTACATTCCATTGTTATTTTTTAGTTCTTTGTGTCTGATGTTCACAAGAGAAGGATAACTTACCCATGAGATCTCTGCCTGTTGTGTAAAATAGTATGGTACCACATTACGACCACTGCATTTGTGCAGCTTAATCCAGAATAATTTCTTGCCCAAGTTCAGCCCAACCAGTTACAAAGACAAAAGAAAATAGATTGCTTTGCAGTCCATATTTCTTCTACACATAGCTGGGAGGCAGAGAGTTTGCCTTGATAAAGGTCCAAATGCTATGAGTCTGGTTTAGTTCTAATCCAGGATCCAAAGCGTTGCTACTGAGAACAGAACTGTTAGTGCACTATGACCATGAAATCTTTGGTTTCTTGTCTTGCATTGCAAACTAAAAGGAGAGAAAGCACATGCATTACCTTGAAAACAAGGGAGACTGGCATTTCTTCCCGACCATTGTAGCCTGGGTTCATCTGGGATAGAGTTAATTTTCCCAAGCAGCTGGTTGGGCTGACCCAAACAGCCAGTCAAATGGGATACTCTAGACCATGTGATGCCATGCTCAGTATTTAAGTGGGGAGCTGGCTGAAGGAAGGGTTTTTGCTACTCAGGAGCAAGCTGAACATCAGGTGGTGAGAACACTGCATGTTGTAAATGCTTTTTGTCAGTGTTATTGATTGTTGTTTTCTTCTCCGTTTGCCGTTCTGCTAAACTGTTCTCATCCTAACCCACGAGTTTTTGCCTTTTCTGATTCTCATCCCCAACCCACCGGGGAGGGGGAAGGAGTGAGAGCATAACTGCGTGGTTCTTTTGTTGCAAATTGAGGCAAAACCACAACACATTGTTAAAAAAATAGTATGTCTCATGCTTTCAGCTTACAGAGAGATGCCACAAAATCCAACAACCTTTTCTGCCTCTTACATCTTGTAGAAGCAATTTGCATTCTGTCGTGTTCTCTCACACATGGTGTTGAAAACAATTAAAAGAAAATTGCACCCATTTTACTCAGTGTAGCAGGCTGAAAATTTCAAAGATAAGAAGCACTTCTCAGCATGAATAAACTGTGAAGTGCTTTTGAAAATAAGGTTTTTAATGATAAGTGACATTAAAACTTTATTTTCTAATACATTTCACAGTTTGTGCTTGTCGGGAAGTGCATGTCTTCTCTGAAACTTTCTGCTTGCTACATTGAGCAGAAGTAATACATTTTCTTTATTTTAAAACTTGTGAAACTTTTTTTATGTATCAAAAAAAAAATTACTATCCAAGGCTCACAAGAAATTCTTTTAACTTTCCCCCCATGCCTCATATTCATATTCATCTGGATAGCTATAAAATACAGAGAACAAGAGGCTTATATAGACTGCAGTGCATCTTCTTTCAAGCTCCTGAGAGAGGAAAATAACTTCTTACTCCATAAATCTAATTTAGACAGCATGAATAAAAATGACATTCTTTCTTCTTCCTGCAGCCAACAGCCCTCCCTCTTGGCAGTACTGTGATGGACAATCTACAGTGACAACTGAGTAACTGTAAAATCAATGACAAATGAAGAAACCTTATAGGTAAGTTTTGAAACTGAGAATACTGATTGATTGGGGGTGGGGATGGACATGCAAAAGTGTCAGTTTGTGCAGATAAAATGAGCTTTGTAGGCAGAGAGCACTTTCAAAAACAAGGCACATAGTATCTTCTCTGTTATAACCAGGCTTGATAACACAAGTCAGGTATAAAGTCCTATTATCAACAAACATAAATTATTGTACAATATAAAAATAAACGGAGGAGGAGTGGACAATCCTTTGGTTTCTTGGACAAAATGCTACATTATCTTAACGTATTAAGTAAATCCTTTGGGGATGAGAACATGGAAACAGCCTTTCCTATTCCCCAATAAGTTAAAGTGCTGTTAACTTGAACAAGAGTTCATTTTGAGAGGCAAGACCTAAAAGAAAATTACTAGCTAAAAAAAACTGTGGGACATATGGAAGTTGTGATGAGAGAGCAAAGGTTTGCTGAAGGTTATGAAAAGTTTAAAAATTACCTTTTCACAGTTGTGGAGGTCAACAGTTTTGGTGTTTCACAAGAGTAAAAATATCATTAAAATCATATTAAACAACTCAAAACCTGTTAACTGGCAGGCTTAATTTTGCTTTGGCTTCCCCCTCTCTTCCCATCCTCCTATTACATACAAACAAGTAAGGTAAGAGAACACCTATTCTATGTTTATTCTGTACTTTTCTACAGGACTTCAGTGGTAAGTAAGGATTGAATCCTGATTCATTTGAAGATAAGAGGTTGTCCTATGAATTTTTGATTTAACCCTAACTATATTTTTCTAACAGGTAGAAGTCCTGCTTCTGCTATTGATCCAGTATACTACAGCTCAGAATTATGAGATTCTCAGAGGCTTTCCCTCCTTTGTGTGATGTTAAAGATTTTATTAGTAGTGTTCAGGTCTATTGAAATCATAGTTGAGAATTTTATTACCTTTTGGTTTTTTCTGTGACTTTAGAGAATGCAAAAGGGAAGCTTACAGCACATGGTTGATAAGCCAACATTTTCCTATAACATTTTAGCAAAGTAATGATATTATTTATCTATTTTAAATAGAAGGGAAAAATATCACCCTTCAGTTTATCTCCTGTACATATGAATAAGTACATACGAATATTAGCTGCAGCTGAAATCTTTTTCCAAGAGGTAATTAAGTCCATTCCTCTGCCATGAACAGTGTCAACTATATCTAAACCATTCCTGCAGATGTCTGTCCAACCTTTTCTGAAAATTCGTGTGATTGGAGTTTCCGGAGTCTCTCAGGCAATCTGTTTACTGGTTTAACTATCTGTACCATTAAAAGTTTTTTCTTGACTTCTGACCCAAATCTCCTCACTAAAGTTTTAAACTGTTATGTCTTCTTCTATCCCCATCTTCTTTAGAATTATTCCCATCCTCTTCAAAAGTAACTTTCACGCTTTTGAAGATTCTTGTCACATTTTCCCTTCAGACTTCATAAGATGAAATTGACCTTAATTCATTAATTCTTCTCACAGAAAACTTCTGTGTTTTCTTTGCTTTTGAACACTCTTCTCACTTTCCTGTGGATAAGCTGGAGAAAGTCAACATCTTTTTTGAAATATGGAGTCCTGACAGGACATACTGTCACAGCTGAGGGCTTATTGTCTGTTATATCCATTTTTTACAGCATTTCCTTTTGTACTTTAGCTTTTCTGTGTTTTACATATTTAAGTGATTTTTAAAATGTTTTTTCTGTATTGTAATTTATCCTTGTTTCCCTGCAGTGTGCATTATGTTAATGGATGTCATGTTACTGAAGATCTCATGAGTTCATTATTGGTTATTCCTTGCATTTATATTGTCATATATAGTTGTATATTAAATGCAAAGGCAAGTCAGTTTGTTACTTCATAACTTCTAGGTGCTTGACTTGTCTAATGGTCTTTTAATACAGTTTTTTCACATTTAGTTATTGTTTAATTTGCCTTTTCACATGGCATAGGTTCTGCTTGACTTTTTTTTTAAACTATGAAGTGAAAAAAGGAAGAGGCTGTCAAAATAAAAAAAAGATAACTTGGTCTTCATATTCTTGCTTTTTCTTCTTTTCATTTTTTCCTTATAATTTACATAGGAAAGAAATGTATGAACTTAACTGTGTAGTTGATATCTGTATTAACTCTTTAAATGAAGAGCCAGGGTCAGCTTTGTATTTGGTAATTAGTGTCTATTTCCATATCCCTTGTCACTTGTTTAGTGTACTCAAGTATTTCTAATTTTATTACAGGAATGGGTCTGGTGACAGAGGTGTGAATTCTGGAAAGACATTTGTGTAACAGTATGTAACGACTCTGAAAAATGTGAAATTCCAAATGTTACAGGCTGTGAAATGCAGGCACTCGAATGAGCGCAACTTTGGTTTTCTGCTTTGGCTAGGAGGCACTAACCAGCTCCCCATTAGCATGAGGACTGAACCCCTGGGGAGCACAGGGATGCCCCATGGGACCTGGTGAAGTGCAGCAGAACCCCAGAGAAGGGCTCTGGGGCAAGCATTCAGAAAGATGTTTCTCTTTTCCATTGCAAGGCAAGGAAAGGAAGATAGGCAATGGCCTGTTAACAAACTGGCCTCAGTATTTCTGCAGATAAGGATGACGCATTCAGAGTACTCACCTGGATTGATTTAAGAAGAGAAGGAGGAGATTAAGAAGTGCTTAATTCAAACAATTTCCTCAATAATAGGATCTAAGAAAGAAGTCAGTCCGCGGACAGGAGGCATGTTTGCTGGGGGACAGGAATTGCATTGCTGTTGGCACAGTGTAGTAACGAACTCAGAGGAATCCAAGACATACAGGCTTTCAGTTTTGCCAATTACGAAATCAGACCTACAGAAGGTAAGACTGGAGGCTGTAACATTTTCTCTAATGACACATTTTTCTTCCTGATATCAATATTAAAAGAAATCTATAATACAAACTCTCAACACTGTCTGCGAGATCTAAATATTCTTTGAATGTTAATGAAAGCATTTTATTAAAATTTAAGCTCTGAATGACTTGTAAGAAGGGAAGGAATGTATGTGATCAGAGACATACTCCCAGATTTGGCCATGTTCATTTAGCACTGTTCTAATACTGCTTAAACGCCGATCATGAACTCAGGTGTCTTCTTTCATGTTCTGAAAGCAGAGCTAAGAATTTTTTGCCATTTTTGCATAAGGAAAATAGATGGAATTCAACATCTGTGTTTGTAACTGTATTTAGTGAGATAGCATATGTTTATATATCAGTAAAGAGATTCTGTAGGATACTCTAAATGCTACATAGAGTTCATAGTAATTTAGGAAGACTGCTTTCTTTTTCTTTTTTTAATATTGTTTTAATACCTACTGTTTCTTGCTCTACTTTAGGATGTTGCGATAAAAAAATACCACACTCTAGAATACCACCATGTAGGAGGAAGCTAGAGAGCCACACTCAGGGTCCTAAACTGAAAAAGGAAAAAGAACATAGCTCTGTTTCTTATGTCTCAGGTAAGTTATTGAATGATGTGAGGGTGATACATCACATATATAAACCAAATATCTCATACCTGATACTATCTTATGGTGGAAGTTTCATCAAAGGAGTTTAAACATTACTCACTTTCCAATTCAAAAGGTATTTTCCTAGGATTTTCCAATGAGTTTGTCTTGAGTTGTAGAAAGTAGTTCAAAGACAGAAATATCTTTCAGCAGAGTATTAGCATTGTGTTTTCAACCATGGAGCATTCCACTTGAAAGCACAATGAAGCAGTTTACCAGTAAAATCTTGTCCAACTTCCTCACAAATTTTCTTTTTCTGTTCAAGAAAAAATAGAAAATAGCAGACAGAAGTACTTGAAAACTGCTTACATTTGTTATGGACAATTCAAACCTTAGCAACACAAAATATATTCAAAATTTGTATTTCTGCTGCTCATACATGTGCCCTATGTTATTTCAAATACTTAGTATCTTTATTTTTGTAAAAACACAAAAAAATAAACCCAAACCCAAAACATTTTAGCAAAGGCTACATTGTTCCACTGGTGATTTTGCTGCCTGTAGAAACATGGCTTTGTGAAGAATTCCCTATCCTCAAAAGCCTGGAAGAATTCAAGTGTGATCAAAGCAGTGTTGTTTTCTTCACACATCAGTCTTTGGTATTGGTTTGTTTTAAATAACAGTGAGAAGGTGATATGGCAGCCATATTCAAAGTATGTATGCAAGGTAAGAAGATGATAATTTCTCATGCCTGATCGTGAAAAAAGGTAAATATGAAATAGTAGGGAATCATAGTTCTTGCTGAAAACAAAAATGAAAATAATTGAAAATAAACCAAATAATAAAAAAAAGATTGTAAGGTTTACACAAGAGTTTATTGTGTAAGGGCAGTTAAAATAATTTTAATAATATTCTAGATGTTGTTAAATCCTGTTCCCCTCTCTGGCAGATCAGTATGGAAGTCCATACATACACACATACAGTGCAGATCCCTCAGGTACCCAGGCTTAGACACCCATTCTGCTCAGCGGTTGATCAGAATATCTCTCCAGCAGACTTGTTATGGGGATTTCACGCCTAGACTGATGGCTCCCCTGGTACAGCCCTTGGAAGGTGTTGGGGGTCTTTCTCAGAGTATGTTATTGGGGTTTCCCCATCTGCCATCCTGCCTCTGTGCTCCTTGTGTTTGGGGAGACAGGTCTTTTAATGGGCTGACTGATCTCCCGTGGTGGCCATGGAAATAACAGGGTCAGGAAGCTCTTTGGGTTCCCCCCCACCATTGTTCCTCTGTGCCACTGTGTGTGTGTTCACTGGAGTCTTTTGCATGTAACTTAACAACAGCCTTTACTCAAAGAGTAACTTTTTGAATCAAAACCAGTGATCTTTATGTATACAAAATCATTATGTCAAATCTGAACTAGTTTCTTATTGGCATATTCCAACAATCCAAATGGATTTGATCTTGATTTGTTCTTCAAAAAACAGAAAGTAAAAATTGTGCTATATTTTTGTATTGTTTTTCACATAAAGCAAAAATGAAGTCAGTCAACATATGTTTACTTACAGATACTCTTACAGAAGTGGATTACATGTGTGTGCTCTTTTTTGTTTTGCTGGGCTTTATTCCGTCTAAATCAGAAGCCAATTGTGTTAGTTTCACAAGTCTTTGCAGGTTATGATACTACACAGAACTTTAGCTGGAAATAGTTTTAAGAGCTTTTAAATATGGACATTATTTTTATGCATTTTAAAATGCACCTGGTACTTAGCAATTATTAGTAACCGAGCTATAAATTCTGAAAAACAGGAAGCCTAATGAGATGGTATTATATTGTACAAAAGTAGTAAAAAGTCGGTACAAAAATTCCAGTAATTTTGTAATCATATTTAACTCTGTGTCTATCATTCTGCATAAACATCAAGTAGTTGTGCATTGTTCACCAGAAACTGCTTAAACTATCCATACTTTAGAAATAGATAAATAGGTTATTTTTGAAAGCCACATAAGAACATCAAGTTTTAGATTAATTATCAGAAGAAATTGGCTGGAGCACAATGCCTGCTTTTTACCAACTTATTATTTCTCTTCATGGTTACTGGATGCACACATACATGAATCAAAAACTTACAAATAAAATGTTTTTATCTCTACCTGTACAGAGAACTGCCTTTACGTCTCATTTTATTCTTCCTCAGTATAAAGTGATTGATTGATTGCTCACAGCTTGCATGACTCCCTGCTGCCCTAGATCCATCTCTGCTCTTCACACTCCATACAGTTCTTGCATCATTGACTTTCTGCCAGCCATTTTGCTGCCAGTGCATGAGCTGACATTTAATGATCTTTAGACGCAGTAATGTCACATTTATCACTCTTTATCGGTTGTGACAGACCTAAATTCAAATGCAAACATGAAATGCAGATGGAATCCAATCCAAACAGTGATATGTTTTTGAGTGGCATCCATCAAGGCACATTGAGAAAGAAGTGAAAAATGACCTATGTCCTATTATTTTCTAACTACAAATAGCAGTTTTCTAGGTCCACTCTAAAATATTTTTTCTTGTAGTTTCCAGGGAAACTCCGTTCAGTTTCCAAAATGTCATATCTATTGGGAAGCTTTAATGTTACTGAATTTTCAGTATTCTTAGATTTTTACATTTTCAATTTAATCCAATCCCAAACTTTACATGAAAAATCCCAGGAGTGCATTAATCCCTATGATCACTCTACCTTCGTCCGATGCATTAGGAACAGTTTCTCGCTTCTGAATTTCAGCATTGCAATCCTGACAGCTACTTTTATTGCAAGTGCCAAAGAATAAGACAGATTTAGTCTGCTTTTATCCTTCTACTTCCATAGCTAGCACGTAAAAGTTTCCAGAAGCAAATGTTCTCCCAGAGGACCTTTCCATTTCTTTGTACATGGTGTTGATCAATGCTCACACACTTTCAGTAGCTATGCACCACTTTCTAGTTATTACCATGCTGTTCAACAGATGCAGACTTCAGGACCACAGATATGACAATAAGTATCTGTGTCTGTTGTTCAGCAAATAGAGGACAAATAAGATTATTAAGCCACAGAGAAAAAAGATAATTGCTTACTTGTTTTAAATTTCTACTCTGTTTTCTCCTGCACTGGCGAAGGTCAGCCATTGAAAATTTCTAAAGAAAGTGTGGTGATCGAGGGATCATGGCTTGTGTGGGAGGTGCAGCCAGTAGCCCTGCTGTATGTCTCATCATCTATTATGGCTTCAAGATATTTTGCATAAATATTGCATTTCTGTTATATCAAGTTCACTGAAAAAAGTCTGTCCTTACCAAGACTTTTGTGGACTTGTCCTTCATCTCAGATTGTGAGATGACATTGGTGGCAGTAAAATGACTGTTAATTTATAGGGTAGTCACTAGTTTTCAGATATAAGACCACCATTGATTGGGAGTGGGAATTCATGCTTCCAGACATATTTTGTGGATTTTATCCAGAACCATAGTAGGTTGCATATGATCTCCAGCATGCTAGTATAACTAATGCATTGTCTGTTAGAGAGAGCATTAATACTATATCATACCATGCTATTCAGCCAGAATTCTTCACAAGCTATATATATCCTACCAAAACATGACTGATTTTAAAAGAAAATATCATAAAGTGAAATAAAAGTGGATGATAGATTAATAAGAAGATGCATTCAAAGCTACATCACAGCTGAATCTGAGACAGGTAAATGCCATCTATCTGCTTCTTTAATCTCAAAATTAAAATAGCTTTCAATAGAATTTAGAGCCTTTTATTCTCTTGTCCATTTTGCAGTGTACATACCACACTGCAGAAGCACTGGCTAGAATAGTTTTCAGTCCGCTCTTTATGTCAAAGACAACTGCATTTATATTTATTTTTACATAGATGTCAGAGCAGAAGGAGCCTGCACTTCAGAGAAATGGATGCTGCTGGAGAGCACTAGTTGTATTTATAATATTTCAGCTAGAACTTCTCTAGAAGCTCATTGGCACTTCTATTACCACAGGGCAGGCTGCCATCAATTAGTTATAAACTATTTTACACATTTTAAGCAAATTGTCTAATAAAAATATATTTTTAAAAGGAGTGAAAGTGACAGTTCTTACCTGCAGAGAATAAAAGAATATTTTAAGATTAAGATTTTACAGAAAAATCTCCATAACTATTTCCCAAAAATACTTCGGTGAAGAGGGGTAGAAAGCAATGGAGATAGTGGTAGTTAGCCAGCACAGAAAATGTAATGTATGTCCTCTAGCATCTATATACAGAAGTTGGTAATTATCACAGCACTATGTATGATAGAAATCTGGATTGTGTTGTTTTATTACTGTTTACCACTACAGGTCGTCTTTACTAAGCTGTTAATGGAAGATGTTCTGTGATATGTTGACTCAGTAAAATCACACTTTCTTGAGTGAATAGAAAGAAAAAAAAGATGAAGTGGCCTGTTTCAAACTTCAAAGAAATATATGGGAAATTGCCAATGTAATTCTACAGGCCAGACATCTAGACTTGGTGTAACAAATTCCCCCACACAATGCATGAAAGTCCCTGAGAAAAGCTCGGGACTGAACCTGAGCTTGGGAATCCCTACCCTATGCCCAGAATAGATCAGATATGAAAGCATCATTTTAAGGTATCTATCTTTTGTTAGTGTTGGTTTGCTTCAAAAGTGCCCACCTCACTGTGTCAACATCTTTCTCCATTTGCCCTTTTACTTCCTTCTCATAATGCCTGGAACCTAGTCATTGCTTTTCAGCTTTCATTCTTTCATCTTCATATATACCACAATATTTATTCCACGTAATTTTGCACTTACTTGGTTGGGTTGAAAGTTTTCAAAGGGAGGAAATGCCTTCAATGCTCTTCTGTGCAGTGGAAATTTCTACAGTTTTCCTCCCATCTGTAATATAGAGAGTGAGGGGAGAAAAAACAAGGCATGCTTTTTCGCAGACTAAAGTTTTACTAGTCAGAGTCACTGGCTGTAATCATTACCAATCCCTTAAAGTCCATAGTCAGTTTGAATAGCAAACAGCCATCAGCTTTAGAATTCTGTACTGCTAGTGAGGTATTAACCCTTGCTTTTCTAACATTCAGGCAATTCCTGTCGGTTTGTGCATTATCCACCTGTGACTTATTTTCTAAAACATTTTTGTTTTTGCGTGGTTGGGAAGAAATTAGAGCATCCTGGAAGCAAATTAAATTTATCAAGAAACAGCTGAGTTTGGCACAAAGGGTCACCTGTTAAGACATCATTGACCTCTGAAAAAGTGTATTTGAGGTTATCCATAGAAAAGAAAAGTTCTGGGCTGGCTTCGAAGCCAACCAAATTCAAATTTGTTTCCCTTATTGTTTAAGGTTGGCTGGCATATCTGTTATAAAATCTTAGTTTTTCCAAGCCTCAGAATTTTTTACTTGGACATTTTCATATCATTTGGCCAGCATTGTTTTTCCCCAGTTCTTCATTTGGAAAGCAGGGTGTTCATATGATCCTGACCACAAGACCAACTATAGAATAGATTTGAAGATCAGGAACTCATCTGGGAGTTACAGAAACCAAAGGACATAGCTCTGCCATTTCTTGAGAACTCACAGGTTTCCACATATCAACTTTTTCGTTCACCATTTAATCTTTTCTAATAACAACAGAAAAAATATTATTTTCATAAACCTCTTCATGAATGTTAAGCATTATTTCTCTTGTGCCATCAGAACTAAGTCTCAGAATTAAACAGACATTAAAAGGAGCTTACTTTCCTTAACCTAGAAAAGGCTTCTTTAGGTTACTGATTAATGGATTAATGTGGATATAGAAGACTTTCACAGTACTCCAGTATAGGCGCTACTGATGTTGCTCCTACTGTCTGGTTGGGTAGAATACTTTGCTTTCCACATCAGTTGGTGCAAGTGTATTTTACAGTCTCTTAATTATTTTTTTCAATGCCTGTTGGTAATAATATTTGTTACTAATCATCATAAATAGTAGGATCTTTTGTCCTGGCTGATTGTGAAGTCCTGATGCCTAGAACACCTTCAAAGATGGGCTTCTAATATTTCCATTCATTTTTTTCTATTTATAGTGACACTAGTGTGTTGTAAGACCACAGAAAACCAAAAAAGCCCAAATAATGTCGCTGCAGACCAGGAGCCTCAAACCTACATATTTCAGGAAAGGTAACAGGGTCTTCTTTTCAGTACTATTGAAGGAAATGTATCTGTAGTGTAGAGTTCATTAAAATAATATATATAGAGAAAGAGAGAACTCCATCAAAAGCAAGAAGAATCCAATTCTGAAAAGCATTTCTGTGATAACTGCTCTCACAGCCCTGATGAATTCTGGATTTACCCATTCTCCTCTGTCTATATAAAAGAGCTAGAGTGAGACATAATGCTAACTGAGTTAAAGCTAGCTACAGATGACTGCACTCATGACAATTCTAGTTACTTTTTTATTCTCATAATGACTAAACAATTAATATTCTTCTTCAAAATGGGAGGGTTTTTTCCTCTGTGCCCTTTTAACATGTTTCACTATGATCCTTGAGGAAAGAAGTTGGTTCAAAATGATGGTTTTGAGATTGGTCATGAACCTATGAGACGTTCCACTCTATTCAAACTGTCTTCCTGTATCTTCTCTCCCTGTTGCTCTCTGCCCTACCAGGTAAAAAAAAAAAAACAAACAAGCAAAATACACACAAAAAACTACAAAACAAAACAAAATTAAAATCCAATACAAACAAATTACAATCAAGCCTGGATATTTGTTCTCCCCATGAAAAGTTATGCTTGTTAATGCATCACTGGATTTTAAACTATAAATGTTAAAGGTCACTGATGTCCACCCTGTGTTAACCCCTGCAATTTAAGTAACTGATGGACTGTGAGTTGGAGGGCTCGATGATTACAATGAGAATGTGCTTAGGTTCACACTGATCTACACTGGTGTGTTCTCTAGAGACCTCCCTTTTTCCTTTCCTCTTTCTTTCAGAGCATGGCATCCTGTTATACACAACCACTTTTGTTTTGGAAAGACAAATACATTGATCCACTGACCTAAATACTGGAATTCCTATTTCAATACATAGGACGGTTCTAAAAGGTATTATATGTATTTTAAGGTGCTGTAGCATTCTGTGTATAAGGTCATTTTGTGATTATTTTGTAAGCTTTAAAACTTGTTTCTGTAGGTTGGTTTCAAGCTGTATTAAGTGTTGATTTTAACTGAAGTGAGTAGAAAATTGATGTGCATAGAGAATTAGACTTAAAGTCACAATATATTTTTCTGGCAAAGATGATTAAAATCTTTGGTGGACTATATTACTTGTTTTAAGACAACTAGTGCTTCTTAATGAGAGAGACTTAAAATAAGCTTAAGAGACGATGTGCAATTTCTGACCTCAGAGACACCAATCTCTTCTATTATTTTGTGTGTATTTTGGAGGCATGATTTTCCCCTCATTTATTCTCCCTTAGGCAATAACCCTTTACCATGCTTATATATGCCAGATGTCTAAAGCCTCTCTACTGGATGTAAACATTTTCTGAAGATAAAAATCAAGAGCTCATTACCATATTGTGAACTTTAGCAAAAAGTGAAGTCTTAAAGTCAGTGCAAAGATGACTATGTTCTGCTTCCTGCTGGAGAATGAGTGCGCATAAATTCTCTCAGTTTTTTGCATTGGAATCATCTTATCCTCATCTTCACTGAAGTGAACCCTTAAATATACACCAAATTCACATTTTCAGCTATGTTGTTGTTCAAATGTTAGGGAATTGATGTTTTAGTGACACGGAAATGATTATTATTTTCCATTGGACTTACCTAATCCCGTTGTTTGGTGGTGGCTGTTGGTTGTTTTTTTTTTCCCAAAAAATACATACCGTCATTACATATATGTGAACATTTTACATATATGTGAAACTGGTGTTAAAAACTATGTATATATATTTATATATATATATAGATCTATACATGTATGTGCACATACTTCTACATAGATATATACACATATGTACAACTATCTAAATATATCAAGGATAAAAATGTGTAAACTATTATACGACTACATATTACAACTACATAAGTAACCTATACATATATATACACTTAAGCATACACAAATACACACATAATCTTTAAGACTTGTTTCAGTTGGAGAGTGTGATGAAGATGTAAAAGAATACATGTGATGGTTTAATCTCCCTGATGCCTTTGGTCAAGATACCACAAAGAGGGCAAAAATTCTTGATATCTTTGTTTGAGCTAGCTAGTTACAATCTAAGACAGGCCTCCAAGGTGACACAATGAAGTTTTGTTAGCTTGTTGAGTTTGGTCTTTTGATTGTTTAAGCCTGTATTGTCAAGAGTGTTTGTTAATTCTGTCTGCCAAACTGAAAGCTTGATTTGAAAAATTGTTCAGTCCCCTGCAGCCATGTTTACTTTAAGCCAAAGTGCTTCCTGAAATTCTGTCTGCAGGGTCTCGGATTCAGCAATGGCTAATCAGAACATCCAGCTAGGACACAGAGTAGAAAACGTGGATGTTCAGACATTGCCATGAGCCATCCAACTCTGCACTTGTGAAAAAAATTTATGCCTACCTCAAAGACCGCAGCTCAGCCTTCAAGGTTTTCATTTGGACATCTTACAACATTTTATTTTTGACATCACTAAATGAAACTTGATAATAATTATCCAACATTAAGAAGACAGTCTCCTAACATCTGGTAATGACTGTTCCCATAAAGCTGCAATGACAGGCCCCAGCAAAGCATTCTAAGGCAGAAAAATTTTTTGTTCAAGTGCTGCTTTGTTTTTCTTAAATCTTTTTAGAATTACGTAAGAGCTAAGCTGTTTATTTAATAATAGTTCAAAGCCTGCTTTTTAATGTCTGTATCCCTCAAGTAATTATTTTAAAATAGCAGATTGGCAATGTCTAGTTTGAGCACTGTTCATATCTCTTCACTTCTGTGATGCTTTGATGCTTTCTTGGAATCACAGTGCTAAAGCTGAATGACAGAACAGCTAGTGAAGAACGAACAAAATAAAGTTACATGGCTGGTGCCTGACAGTATGCAAAATTATCTGCAGGGTGGCTAGTACTAAAAGCGAAACAAGATAGTAATTGGGCATCTGGGAAAGAGTCTTGAGGTTGAAGAATAAACCTGTTGTTCCTGTTGGCTCACAGTTGTATGGGTTATCTGAATAGGGTTTTTTTAAAGCTGGGTTTCATGAGGGCTCAGTTTTGTCTCTCTCTGCTTGCCTTTCTCTACTGTTACATTACTCAAGCCAACTACTTCTGCAGTGGAAAACAGTGATTAATCTGGTTGGAAAGGCAGCAGGTGGATTTTAAAGTTTTACCTTATTGTTATAAAGAGATGAAAACAAGTTTAGCTTTTATGATGGGATTTTGTTTGCTTGTTTTTCAACCAGATCATCACATATCAACTTTATTCTGACCATTCCGTAGCACAGAATCCTATATCAGGCTTAAGTGCAGATATGCGAGTCCTTGTTCTATGCTGCCACTAGGGAGCGTGTCCCATACGAGGCACACTCTTTTTTTACAGAATCCGACTATAATGTGCCTCCCTACCTGAAGCAAAGAGCAGCTGCTTAATTCCATTACCCTAAACACTGAGCATGGGTGAGTGCAGGTAACAGATCCAGCAGCTTGCCTGTGCCAGGGCTGCAGGAGCCCGGCGGGCCTCTCCCACAGGAGAAAGGTCTGCAGTTTTGCCATGCAAAATCATGAAACACTGTCAGCAAAGAAACACCAGGAGCAAAGTACTGGTGTGAGTCTGCCACTCAGCAAGACTTGATAGGTCTGCAGTTACACCCAGCAAGGAGGAAAGCGAATAGTGAGACGAACTGCAGTGCAGAGAAAGGCTTGATACTCACCACTGCTGATGGCAGGAGGAAGAGCAGAGAGGGAGAGAGAGACCAAAAATCTCAGGAACCTGCTCACCTGGTGGGAAGAAGGACTGGAGTTGCTGAGTGTGTAACACCGGACAGGGGGAGGGTAGAGAGCTTGCCAACCTGCATCACTCTACCAACTCTGTAAACAGTTTCACTCACACAACTAGTGCATGAAAACCAAACAGTGCCTACACATTCAAAAGCAAAGAAAATGTGAGTGGTCAAGATACTTTTCAACACACAGATTTACCACAAGTAATTTCAGTGTTTTTTCTCCTGCTTGCTCCTTGTCTCAGAGATAGAGTACTTAGGGAGGTATGAGCCTTTCCTTTCTTTTTTTCTTTTTTTTTTTTGATTAGCTGTAACAGACATTTCTGTAACATTTCATAAGGCTATCCTTTCTGTGGGGAAAAAAATAATTTGCATATTCAAACCTTTAAAATGTCATCTCTTCTGTACAGCACATCTAATCAATGTCACCTGCAGAACAGGACACTCAAGGCTCATATAAGGGCCAAACTCTATTTGCCAGCTGGACAATCCAAGTAACGCCCTTTATGACAATATTCACAAGGTTCAGAATAAGGTAGCTTTGCTAATTATGAGACAACTTCAGTAAAAAAGTGCATACAGGTCACAGATTGTAGAGTGACAATGACAATTCAGCTGGCACAAACAGTAATCTCTAAGGTGTTTCAGTTCCTGCCACTCTCAATGAAGTTCTTTACTCGAAGTAAATCACAACCTATTCCTCTGAGCACAGGGCATTGTGTTGCCTGTCCTTTTGAATGCAGTCACTTTTTTGTTCACATGGTTTTGTGGAGAATAAAAGGCATACTGGATTTGTTCAGACGTCCTTGCCATTTGTGGCTTGTAGTAAATATGGATATAGAGAACAGGGAAAGGGAATCACTGTGAGGCCAAAAGCAAACCATGGGACATGCAGAAAATGAAATGATAGAGGGAAAAGGAAAGAAAACTGTAGTAAGAGGATAGGAGACCAGAGAGCTAGATTATAGGATGAAGGAAGATTCTGAAGTAGAGTTCAGGTGCAAGAGATTTGTGAGGAGTATATCAGGAACATAAGAATGAATGAATAAGTAAAAATATACTATGAAGAAAAAATGATAGCTCTTTGAATTCAGGGTTTCATTACTTATGAAGCATTTAGAACAAAATATTCCATGAGACTTTCTGTTCATTCGTAAGCCATCTTTTAATGTTAGTCTGCCAAAGCGTCATGTAGCACAAACCCATAAGACTTTGTCAAGGCACGTGGAAAGGTGGATCATCTTTCTGGCAAAGACTTTTTATGACCATAAGGCTTTCAGCTAAATATATTCATATTAACTAGTGACGTAATAGTATTACACTAGCATTGACTTTAGTTAGTTAGCTACACAGCTGCTGGTTCCAGGAAAGATTTCATATGCAGATTTTCAGAGATGAGTTTCAGCTACGATTCCTGTTTCAGAGTTCCTCTGCGAGACCAGAAAGTCACCTAACGACCGCTTTTTAAAATGTACGTCTGTGACTAGTGATCTAACCAATGGTATCTTTAAAGCATCTACACATGCAATTTCCATTGATTTTTAATGATTGAAATGTCTTTAAGAATTACATGTCTAGCTGTCACCTGCTTTAAACAAATCTCATATTCCTATCTTTAAACACCTTAATATCTTTAAAGATCTGTCTTTTAGTTCTGTGGTGCATTGTATTTTTTCTAAATGAGGAGTAATAGCAGTTCTCTACCTCTTAAAGGTTTTCAGAGATTGCAAAGAAATTGAGGACATGTTTTGGTGAAAGTTTTTGTGGAAATCATCCTCCATTAATTTAAATGGAGTGCTTAAATACCTATGCAATCTTTCCTTACAAAATTAAGCCATAGAAAAACCATGGAGAGATTTTTGGTGTGTTTGTTTAAGAGCCATCCTAGCTACTATGTCACTACCGCTTTTGTGGTTAATGACATAACTTCCTTTGGACTTCTGTAGAAGGAACATCATAACACAAAATTGCTTCCTGTTTAATTGGTTTAACTATCGGTTTCTTGCTGTGACAAAATAAACCTGCTTCATAGAAAACATGGGGCTCAAACTTTTTTTTTCCCTTCTCTCCTGATTTTCCTCGGTGGTACAATGGCTTACCATCTATCCCTGCCATTCTCCTCTGTATGATTTCCTCTCTGGAATCCATCGAACTCTTTAATGTGTTCACTCTGCCACCATGTCTCACTGACATCTTGCTGATAAACTTGTCAGTGAATATTGACAGGCTTAACCAGCATATATTATTTAGTAGTCACTAAGTTAATCATGTTTCCTTTACTGTTCAAACAGCTTGTGTTATAATAGGTAGAGGAAGGGCACATTGCTCGCCACTACTTGTGATGGTGTTAACCCATTGTTTGTTACTTAAAGAGGGTGACACATTTTTGTCCCCTGGTATATATGTCATGTGACAGTTGCAGACTGCAGCATTGAATAGAATCCTGACATGTTACTATTCTGCTAAAGCAACAGAAGTAGTAATACTGGGAATTCACTGTCCTTACAAACTACTTTATTGTGGAGATGGTTTAAAGAAAATAAAATATGTTATTTTGTTGTGATATCCAAATTCAAGTCTCCTTTCTCATGGTGGCTTCTTAAATAAGAACTTCAGTACATGTGTATTGGAATTCAGGAGATAACGTGCTTGTGTACCACCATTAAAAATTCTTCTTGGATCTCGCCTAAATAACAAAGCAGAATCAGCCTCTGCAGCACCAGCAGGAGATACAAAGAGATAAAGCAGCAATACACACAAAGTATGTTGTGACTTGGCAAGCTGGTCATCTTGCCTAGCAGAATCGTGATTTTAGGGGATGACTGCTACAGGTAGCATAGCTTCCCAGAGGAGTTCAGACCTTCCAGTCTGAATGCACTATTTTTTCTTTACTGTTTGATATTCATTTATCAATGTCAATTCTCAAGCTGAATGTATTTAAACACTTTTTCTTGATCAGAATCACATCTGAAATGTATTTAAACAAGACAGTGAAACATCTGGGGTATCTGTATATCATTGTTACTTGTCAATGAATTAATACCCTGGGACATAGCTCAGAAAGTTCTGTAAACATGCAGTAACAGTTATTTCTGCCATAAGAAACAGTCCATTTGCCACTGACGTCTCTGCCAGCACAAGAATTTGTCTAGCTGTGTGATGAACAGGATAGAGTGACTGATCACCAAACACTCTTGCAAACTTGGCTGGGGTGAGGGGAGACAGAGCTGGAATGAATAAAATTTAGCTAAATCAGCTCTGCTACCTGTTTGTTGAACCTTGGTATCACTCCATGGAGTGAGTACTTTGAGTAATGAGTAGTAAAGAGGCAGTGGAACATTTCACAAGGAAATATTGATCTTGTTGTTTTAATGGAAATACAACGCTGAAATTGTGTTTTACTTACTCAGAATTCTACCTGCTGTTTGCCTCTACAGGAATTACTCTTCATCTTCCTGACACTACCAAGTAATTACTAGATTTGATTGGAATGCAAAATTCCAACGCTTGTATATAATAATTGTATACATATATGTATTCCTATGTATTTTATGTATATATATGTGTACTACAGGACACATGAGGATCCTTTTCTGTTAAAAGTGTTACATTAAAATGTAAGCGTTTCATCACTTTTACTTTCACCAACAACAATTGTTAATATGATAGTTACCAAGAAAAACAATTGTAATCTATCTAGCTTTATATTTTCCCATCAAAGTATTTTAAATACTTGTCAAGTTAGAGGAAAGTGTTATGTTTTTATTTTCTGTTATTTGTAGTGGGGAAACCAATTAAGGTAAAATAAGAATATTTTCTTGAGGCAAAAATAATGAGCCCAAGACTAGTAAAACTCACATAGTAAAACATGGATACAAGGTACAGGGAAATTTGTGGGTGAGGTAATAAGTTTACATCCTCAAAGTGATATTTAGCATCAGAAGACTTTTAAAAAATATATTTTCCAGGTTCTGGGAGCAGGTGAGTAAAATTCAAACAATCTTGGACTGACACCAGAATTTAAATTGCAATGTGTTTCATGTTTCCCCCTTCTTCTCCCTCCCTCCCTGCCAAAGCTCGGCAGTTCCATTATTATGGCAATCAACCTGTCGTGTTCTTACATCATATATCACCAAGAAAACTAATTTCAAAAGCTCAACATGTTTACAACTCTCTAGAGATAGTTCTTGCTGGTGACAATGAATAGACTGTAGTAACACAGTCATCCTATTGTCTAGGAACCCTTAGACCTAAGTGAAAAATAAAGTCTTGGTTAATGTTCAGACTAGTTCCTGACACCATCAAATGTTTCCAGGTAGGAGAAACAATGCTGGTTTTCCCCTGTTGCTTCCCACTCCACTTAAGCGAGGTGACATCTTACTGCAGGTCAAGAAAGTCTTGCAGGGCAAGTGTAGGGTGCTGCACCTGCAGAGGAAAAACCCCATGCACCAGTACAGGCTTGGGGCTGACCTGCTGGGAAGGAGCTCTGCAGAGAGGGACCTGAGAGTGCTGGTGGACAACAAGTTGACCACGAACCAACAGTGTGCCTTTGTTTCCAGGAAGGCCAGCGGTATCCTGGGGTACATTAAGAAGAGTGTGGCCAGCAGGTCGAGGGAGGTTCTCCTCCCCCTCTACTCTGCCCTACTAAGGCCCCATCTGGATTACTGCGTCCAGTTCTGGGCTCCCCACTTCAAGAAAGATGAGGAGCTACTGGAGAGAATCCAGAGGAGGGCTACAAAGATCATCAGCGGACTGGGGCATTTCTCCTATGAGGAAAGGCTGAGGGAGCTGGGCTTGCTTAGGTTGAGGAAGAGAAGGCTGAGAAGGGATCTTATAAATGCCTATAAATACCTTAAGGGTGGGGGTCAGGCGGATGAGCCCAGGCTCTTTTCAGTGGTGCACAGCGACAGGACAAGGGGCAACAGCCACAAATTGAAGCATAGGAAGTTCCGTCTGAACATGAAGAAGAACTTCTTTACTTTGAGGATGAGAGATCACGGGAACAGGTTGCCCACGGAGGCTGTGGAGTCTCCTTCTCTGAAGATATCCAAAACCCACTTGGATGTGGTCCTGTGCAACCTGCTGTAGGTGACCTGCTTTGTCAGGGGGGTTGGACTAGATGAACTCCAAGGGTCCCTTCCAACCCCGAACATTCTGTGATTCTGTGATTCTCTAAACATTATAAAGGCTCAATCAGACTTCGGGACAGTTAGAGAATATTGAATCGACTGTTTAATTATTTTGTTGTTACCTCAGTTGGGTCTACAGTGTATTTCATTTCAGTACATTTACAGAACACAGTGAAAAGTGAGCATGACTTCAGTTTCTTATATTTCAGGCAGAAAGCTGAACACTTTTATCTAGTATTTATAAAATGTAGTAATCAGTTGTTGGAGGCAAATCTCTGTCCCACAAACAAGAAGTTTAAATACAGGCTTGAGGCTTTAAAAATGAAAAGAAGCCATGTCCCGAGCTGTATGTAAAGTTAAGTACAAAAGCAACTCTAACCTTGTATATTGTACACCTCATCACCTTGCACAACCTTTATTTACATATTTCAAATTGTACCTCTGCCTAAAAAGGAAAAGATTTCGAGGTAATTAGGCAGAGTTTATTTATTTTCAATAAAGACCATGGAAATGAGGTGTTTAAGTGCACCAAAGTCACTGATTAATTATCTTTCCTTTTGTGGGACAAGTACTTTTTCTTTGATAGAATTGTCTAGTAGGTACATGAGATGTAGTACAATTGTATCAACGCAGGGTGTATCTTTCATCCTGCAAAATCTTTCACCTTTTTTATAAGAGGATGAAATTAGTATGTTTACCTAGAAGATCAGTGTAGTAGAACACTCAGTTCTTCATCTTGCTTCCAGACTGTGCTAATGTACTTCCTGATATCACTTTTTATTGTATCTTTCAACTACACTGCAACACTGTTACACCTAATTGTAAGGAGAGCTACGCTGCACAAACATGTACAGGAAAAGTTTTTTTTCTCCACAAAGAACTGCAAAACTCGAAGCTACAAGCAGCTTTTTTTCTTCTCCCTTGAGCAGCATTTCACTAATAAAAAGGCATGAGACTCTGTTATTTTCCTCAAAGTCCGGGGAAAACAAAAAGTCTCTGAAGAGAGTCTTTCTTTACATGTTTTTTTTTTTTCTAATCGTAAATTTGCTTTCTATGTGATACTTTTATTCAGATTAAGTGTGTTGTGACATCCCAAGGGACAATTTAGCTACAAAGTGTTTCCATGTGAAGTAGTCAGGCTTTGAGCTGAACTTTCATATATCACTTATTTAAATAGCCTTATGGCAAGATAAAATTGTTTTCACATGTTTCTGAGTTGGGCCAGCTGAAAGTTGAAGAGGAAGGCTACATTTTATGTAAACCTAATATATAAAGTCACCCACTACAATAACTGAAAACAATTAATCATAGAAATAATACCTCATCCTCATGGAAAATCAGTTCCTCTTGTTCTTAGCATTTAAAGGAAATAAATTCCTTGTTTTGAATGAGTTCTTCAACAAATTGTAAGAAAAAGTTTAATTTGATGTGCATTCTTGTCTTCATTTCTCTGAAGATGAACCTGAGAAAGGGAAAAGATAAATCTAAACAATTCTGTCTAATCTTAGGATTTGGTGCTTAGTTGGTATAAATCAGGATAACTGTCCTGCTCCTCTAAAGAATATTGGTAGCGACATTGAACAGTCAGGGATACAAAAAGTCAGGTTTTCTTCCTGTTTTGATCCCTGATTTGAACAGGCTGTTTAAAGCCTTAACATACTTGCAGTAGGAGCCCAAAGGGTTTAGTGTAAGGTACAAGAGGTCTACCTGCACAGAGATGTTTTCTGAATGAGAATATTAGATTGTAAGAAAAGTAAATACAGAATTTAATTCATTGTTCTTTTCTTGATAATCACATCAAAAGGAGCAAGCCTCTGAAGATTTTATGATCTAAGCTAGTGATTCTGCAAACGCTTGACTTCAAAGAGTATCTTCATTCATGCAAGCAGCACCACAGAGGCAGTTACTAAGCACATCTGTAACGTTCTTATTGTAAATCATTTGTAGGATCAAGACCCGCATGAAGTGAGTGGGGAAAATTACCCATTGAGTTATTACTTTTTATTTCTGCACTCCTCCAGAAACAATTTATATGAACTGGAATATACCAGGGAGTGGAGACTGAGTGGTAGTAACCAGTGGCTGCAGCTAATATATTTATTATTGCAGAAAGGTGCTTGAATCTGTTAGGCACGGAGGTCTCTTTCAGTATTCCCTACCCCATTAACAAAAATAGGTTGGTAGCCATCCCATTAAAAAAAAATACTGTATACAACAGTGAAAACTTCAGATTAATTTTATTGTCTTCTGGTGTAATACATGTTCACCTTGTTCACCTAGTTTTAACATTGTCATATGACAGACAGATTTTACCTCTGAGACCATTTTACTGTTCTTTAAAAAGTATTAAAACCCTTCCCAACATTTCTCCTTTCTCCATTTTTGGCCTAAACTGCCATTCAAAGCATGTATTTCATACGCTGTCTCAAAAGTCTCTTCTACAATGGCAGGCATTAGGATCCATGCTTACTACAGAATTTACTAATCCCTTTCAGATATTGTGCATCTTTGCCACATCTTCTGTGTGTGTGTGTATGTATATATGCATATGTACATATACATACAAACACGTGCATCTCCTAGATGTATATATATTTGTGCATCTCCTGTACTAACTTTCAGATGGTAGCGTACAAGCAGGAACTAACTCTGTAAGCAGGCTGGACTCCTTGAAACAATCCAACTGAAAACAAATTATCTGTAATACCAGTCCCTCTTCTAATATCAGGATGATTTCTTGTTTATATTCATTAATTCATTGGTTGTTACATTAATATTCATCATAGCTATGTATTTCAGCAACTCGTCATTACTAACTGACATTTGGTCATCAGCAACCCCAAATATCTTTGATGGAAATATCAAATTCTCCCATATTTTGTGTTTCAGTCACTGGCATAAGAAGATACAGACCTAGGCAACTCATCTTGTGTCCTGAAGGAGAGTGAGGGTACTGACTCACAAACTCAAAACCCTCCCGTCAGCAGTCTCAAGAGCTTTGCAAAGTTGACTCAGAAACTATGAGTAAGAGATTGCTTGGCCTTTTTCTGTGGCATTTGCTATTTACACAAGCAAATGAATCCCAGGACTGAAGAGAACTATGCTGATACTTGGGAATCCTTCTACTCTTCCTCCTGCTTAATCAGAAGATGTTGGTAGTGGGCTAATGTTTAAGTAAGACATTTTTCAGCCCTTTGCCCTCACAGTCAGCTTTCATTGAAACTATTGAGACTTTATAAGTTAGAACCACATTTATAGGAACCCAGTGAAGACTGTAAGTGGTTAATTTCTAGATACTGGTACTTTTAGACTATTGTGTTTGCTTGTTTGACGTCAGGTGTGATAATGACAGTTTTTAACTTTTGTATGTTTCTTCCCACTCATCTTGTAGATCATTGGGTAGGTACTATGTCTTTGACAATGTTTGTATAATTTATTTCATTGTTGGCATTTCTACTTTTGGAGGAAGAAAACATGTTTGTTTTTACCTTGCCCCCCTGAGTATACACAGACACTCTCACTTATGTATAGATTTGTTTATCAGCTCATAATGACTTGGTATTTTCCATTGCAAAAAAAGTGATTGTCCTGGATTTGGCCACGACAGGGTTAATTTTCACCAGAATACAGGAAGAGGCACAGCCGGGCGGACTGACCCAACCCCAACCTGGCCAAACAGAGCAGGGTATTCCATACCATGTGCCGTCATGCTGGGTTCCGGTGGGGGGTAGCTGGGCGTCGGGAACTCACTCGCGGCTCGGGAGGGCGCAGTGGCGGTGCGGTCCGAAAGAGCGGTTCTGTTCTGCGGGCTTTGTTCTGTGGGTTTGTTCTGTGTAATCCCCTTTTCTGTATCGTTGTTGTTACTGTTCCCTTTGTTTGCTGTTCTGTTAAACTGCCCTTATCCCGACCCACCAGTTTCTGCCTGTTTCT
>Ga0065711_1001619_pt1 | contig 41573 bp, 27 predicted proteins | sample Hoacrofraction12_FD_59098 | JGI IMG/M metagenome (GOLD analysis project Ga0065711, IMG submission 59098) | Hoatzin crop microbial communities from Cojedes, Venezuela - Epithelial fraction 12 v2 (version 2) | ecosystem: Host-associated > Birds > Digestive system > Esophagus > Crop | place...
ATTCTTTACAATGAGGGTGGTGAAACACTGGAACGGGTTGCCCAGAGAGGTAGTGGAGGCCCCATCCCTGGAAACATTCAAGACCAGGTTGGACAGGGCTCTGAGCAACCTGATCTAGTTAGTGGTGTCCTTGCTCGCTGCAGGGGGGTTGGACTAGATGACCTCTAGGGGTCCCTTCCAACCCAAATCTTTCTATGATTCTATGATTCTATGATCTGAAGACTAACATAATCCCCTGTCACATCACAAAATCTTCAGATACCACAGCTATAAATATTGCTGGAACCCACTGTAACACTGCCACAACCTTGCCATAAGTCCTGTTTAGGTTGTCATGGGCCTATGCCAATGCTTGGACTGACGGTCACAAGTCATCATTTGCTTATTGACGCTCTACAATTTCTATTTTGCTGAGAATTGCACCTGTGGGAATCTTTATTGCTGCTACACAGGATCTTGCTTGTTGAAACTAAACTGTCATTGATGCAACAATCTTTGATATAAATCCAGGAGGGGATAACCTGAAACTAGAATGACTTCTTTGCCTTGCTAAACATGTATATTCCTACGAGGTCTACAGCACCTTTATCATTTATGTGCAATGTAATAGCGCGTGTAATGAGGACTAATGCATAGATACCTTAGTACCAACATTATAGAAAACAGTTTCCCCATCACCACTGACATTGCTGAAACAGGGCAGAGAAGGACCACCCATTAAGTGAAGAAAAGAACAGGATCTGGCTGTGACCTCTTGAGTCCACGTGACTCAAGGAGCGGACATAGTAATCAGTGAGGTACGGTGTCTTAAAATTTATAGATTAGGTTGTTTTGCTACAGTTGTGTGCAATAGATGCTCATTAGCAAATACTTCCAGTGTCCCTGCCCCTGCCTTTTTTGCTTGTCTTCATACCATCAAAGAGAAACTCATGCTGAAACATCTTGTACAGCACACAGACCTACAGCTACATTCCAGCCCACCATTAGCTCTGAAATTCAAGTGCTGGGGAAGGCATTCTGTTTTCCTGTGATACCAGTCTTTCTTCCAGAAGCAGTAAGGGTATGACAGGATACTCCCTCTCATACCTAGAGACTATCCAGTGAACTACATTTCCTTGATCCCAGACACAGCTTTGTCTGAAGTAAAATCTCAAGTCTAGTGACATACACATAGCTGAGTAGCACTAAATACATAGGTAGAAATTTAGCTTTGGCGTTCACTGTTTTCTGAGCTGTTCCCCTTGGAATATATTAACCGTGTTCCTTTGAATGAACGAATACATGATTGACACAGTGTTTTCCAGATAATTGAATCTGCAAATATGTATAGGTCTTCTGCTATTGCAAGTCAAGTCACCTCAAAACCAAATAAATGTATATGGAATGAGATCTGATCTGTCCTTCTTTACTAGTACTAAGTCACCGTCCTTTGTAGTACCAAACACTTTATTGCAATACCAAGTTGTCTTACTCTATTTCTCTGTATTTAAGTCTGGCTAGCTAAAGCCACATCGATAAGTAGCACACTAGAGAGAGCCAGACTTTCATTACTTAGAGTTACATATTTTAAGTAGAAAATATTCTTTTACTGTTACTCAGTTTTATAAAAATAAAATGCATAATTTCTTAGAAGATAGAGAGGAGGAAAATGTTACCTACAATAACCAAGGATACAACAGAAAGATCTTATTTAAAAAAGTGATCAGAAGGCTTCATGACGAAAGTAGTAATTTCCCTGGAAAGTACTCCATAATTTGAGTAAAAATATTCAGAAACAGCAAAAAATCTTTTATTTTCACTTAACTTTTAAGGTGAGTAAAAAGTAAAAGTCAAGATCTGCTAGGTACAGTCAAAACCACAGCCTGCTAAAATACCTACATGTTACTCACATTGCAAAGAAACATAATTCACTTGGAATTAAATCTGAAACGGGTAATTTACAGCAGCTCTGATACTTCCACCTATACCCAAAACATTTGCAACATGTATTAAAGCTACTATTTCAGCAAATCAAGCTGGTAAAAATATATGTCTTACGGAACGACGAGTGCAGATAACTGGGCCTTTTTTTACTTTATTTCTGAAAACTGCAAAACTGCAGCAAGCCGATAAAGTTTGGCATAGACAAGAAAACAAGACAGTACCCATATACTGTATGTGTCTAAGAGAAACTCCATCAACTGAGTTCAAATCAGGGATCCTCAAGTTTTACAGATATAAAATAAAACATGAGGAGTGACATGTACAGCAATGCAAGAACTGCTAGTCAGGAAACAAACTCTGGACTGACCTCTTTCAGTAACTTATTTTGTGACTCTTGGAAAGATATTTAACTTCTGTGTTGCTTGTCTCCTGTATGTCAAAAAACCCCCATGTCTACACATCCTTATAACACGATTTCACTCACACACCATGTGTGAGTGTAACTCTCTATTAAGGCATCCTTGTTCAGCACTCACACTGAGGGACACACTCTGCACTCTGCTCCAGCTCCATGCACAGGAAGATTTGTATATACTAATGAAAGTTCAAGAGCACCTGATTTTCCTTTTCTTTTTCCTTTTTTGTCTTTTTTTTCTAAATATTTATATAAAATTAAAAATTGGATCACTGCAAATAGATATTAAAGACAAATTGTGACTAAGAACTATAATGAGTTTTTCAATTTTCTTCATTTTTTTTCTGTTCGTTCCATCTCTTTTCTCAGAAACAGTTTATCAAACAATCCCAGTTACTCTTCAGGTTGTTATTGCTCTTTAACTACATCAGAATGCACTGGCTCCCACATCAGAAGGGAACTGATCTTAAGAGAGCTGCCAGCAAGGCTCAAAGCTGACCACTTTGCAGGGAGGCTATTCTCCTTTATGCTGTCTTGGAAGAGAACCAAAGGATTCAGATTTTTCAATAGCACTGTTTTGTTTCCATCTGGCCGTCCTTATTGCTCCCAACCTTTCTTCACCTTTTTTCTGTAAACTGAAGAACACACACACACAAAAAAAAGCAAAAATATCTCTATTTTCTAGTTGTAGATGATGTGCCTTAGAGTGTTCCTCAAATAAATGATTTACTAGGTAGATAAGGGCAGATGAAACCTCTTCTGAGCCAATTTTTACCACAGTTAATTTCAGAATGCACCCCTTCTTACACTGGCAGCAAAGACCTTCTAGTACCTCGCTACAGATGGCTTCTAGTTGCCTGAAAAAGGTAGCATTATTCAATATACTCAAAGAGTTAATTTCCTCTTAAAGAGTTCCAGAATATCTGCTTGCTAAAATGGTGTTACTTCCAGCTTAGTCAATGGAGAGAGGTCAAGACAGGAAGGCATTTTTTGAGTGCTGCTAGTGTCCCACTTGCAGGTGAAGGAAGATCCTCATGGGATGAATTACAAAACCCCTTCGTGAGAGGGGTGCCCATTATCTCATGCTCCAATGAATTAAGCAGGGCTTGCTGTTGCTCTTTTCCAGGGGGCAGGAGGAGAGGAGGAGGCCTTTTAAAAGCAGTTCTTCACACAGGGCTAGAGATGTTCCAGAGAAGCAGATGCTCCGTATTCCGTTTCTCCTTACCAGACAGGATCCAGGTTGGGCCCAGACACCTTGTGATGGTCACTAGTACTGTCTTGCTACCTGGCTTGAAGAGCTACATAGATGGTGTTAAGGTTGCAGTTTGTCCATGGGGACTGCAAAAGCTAGACAGTGACCAAGTGGTATAGGAACAGATTCTGCTCTCTCCACCTGCGCTCTTAAAACGTGCCTTTTCAAGAAGCATGGGAGAAAGAGGGAGAAGAAAGATTACTCTGTGGCCTAATGCCTGAAAACCACACCTAGAAAAGAGAAAAACAGAGTTCTGCATCTTGAAATCATGGGACAGGATTATACCTTCCCTGTTATGGAGAAAGGAGCAGGTCTTGCCAGTAGACACTGCAAAAAAAAGAGAACCATTGCCTCTGCTAACCTGCTTATAGCTTATTTTCTCATTGATGGTGCAATCTACATAGTGACACTGGGCTTCCTCCAAGAAATCTTATCAGATCAAGACCCATGACAGGCTCAGTTGTAATCAGACTGTGATGAGATGCCTGATCAGACAAGTGATAAACTGCTCAGTCCTGCCAGTATGTAGGCTTTGCAGGCGAACATAAGCATCTTGCAGGTCACTTTCAGTCTGTGTTAGACTGCTGACTTGAAAAATAATTGCTATTCTGTTCTAAAAAACACAAGAAAAAAACAGTTTATGCAACTTGGGCAGATGGGAATGGTGTCCTTAAGATCCTCAATGAAGTATTTTCCCAGTATTTAAATGACAGTTCTTCGACAGTAAGTATATAAAATTATAATTTGATGTTTAAACATCAAGATCTAGTAATTGCAAGTGCTGACAACAATTAATGTGTTCTTTAGTAAAAAGCGTTAACAGAAATGTTTCCTTTTACCAAACATTTTGACAGATAATGGAAATTAACTTGCTCCCCAAAGTAAATTTTTGCTGCTGGTGCCCACAGAAAGAGCAGCCAATACCAAGGTCACACCTGTACCAAGGATATATTTAAATACAAGGTCTTTTTTGTGGTTCACTTTTAGAACACCAGAGACTACAACAGGTGAATGTGAAAAATAAACAGAGAAATTATGTTTTACTGCTTCAGCTACAAAACTCAGTCACGTAAGTCTACAGCTGGAGCCATCTGGTAGATACCGTGCAACAGTAGCAGCGCAGATGAGTGCAGGTGCAGGCTGCCAAGCAGCAGTGGTGTTCCTGCTCAGCCACCCCACAATGCAAAGATTTCCAGGAGATATTTCAATAAAATCATCTGCTCAACTAACAAAGACATGCTGAATGAACAGTAAGACTATATGTATGATCTGTAGAAGCCTCCAGATTAAGCATGGTGCTTATAGCACAACATATTTACTGTAGTAAATGTAATACTCTTTTTTAAATCCTTCCACTGATCTCTAGCTTCCCGTCTGGAAGAGCTACAGCCATGTTACCCATGCTCTACATGCTGCCCAGTGGTTGCGCACAAGGTGGTCCTTTCGCCATGGTGATTACAAAGTTTTCACGGTCCAGATGTTTATTGTTGCAAATGTTTGTTTTCTCCTGCATCTCCAATTAGGAATTTTACCGATACTAATTATGATTATTGTCGGTTGTCCTGGCTTCAGCTGGGATAGAGTTAATTTCCATCTCAGCAGCTCCTGTGTTTTTGATTTAGTAGAAGGATGTCGATAACAATTCTGTGGCTTTGAAGTCAAGAACTTCTTCCACTCTTCCCTGTTCATCTAACGAGCAGGAGTGCAGGAGCTGGGAGGGAGCACGGCCAGACAGCGAGCCCAAGCTGTCCAATGGAAATATTCCGTATTGTAGATGTTACACCTGGTTTACAGGCTGGCTGGGCTGGGTACAAAAAAATTGTCCACCAGATTTGCTGGAATTGCAACACAGTTGTGACAACATGTTATCTGGTCTCTGATATCACCATCCCCAGATTTCGAAAACATGACTCCTGTATAAACTCAGTAGCCTGAATCCAGCTGTAGCATTTTCTCACAAGTGCATTCAGTCTTGACCTGAAGGCTCAGGGGCAGCAGGATGGGGAGGGGAAAATCGTGTCTGTTCTAGTATTTTACTTTCACTACCCAAAACTTGTTTGATAACCTATAAGAAAGAAAACATTGGAAATGACAGAAGACTTTCAGGTAAAACAATGTCAAAATACATCTGTCTGCTCTTGGAACTTGAAAAATGCATCAAGAAATAGCTATTTTACATTATTCTTCTATGTTTTCCTTTGTTCTCAGACAGAAAGAGATCCTCAGCATTATTTGTCATTTTAAGTAGAGCTAACTGATGATTGTTTTAACTAGAAATATATCTTCCATAAAAATATAGTTTATTTACCTACTCTTGTAGAAATTTTGTTGTGATCAAAATGCTCTGTCGTTATTTGTCTGTGTTTACTAAAAATTTTTTTCATATCAGTAATATTTTCACATTATAATGAAATTGTCCACTAAGTCCTACTGCTTTGTCCCTGCTGTTATACTATGTATAAACCAGGTGGGTAGGTTCTGTCTGGGCTTTCCCCCAAGAAGTTATCAGCTTTGTTTCTTGTTGGCCAAGCATATCACCTTCAATTTATAATCACTATCCACTAACTCAAGGACACAGGGTTTTTCCGAAGCTGTGTCTTCTTACTGAATTTCTGTCAATCCCCTGACAAGGATGGGATCCAGGTTCCTGAGTATGCTATGTACAGGCAATCTTTGTGCTACATTACAACCACAGGAAGTGTACCTGTTTCCACATACAAATAATTGTTAAGAATTGATAAAGATGGAACAGTTTACATTTGTATGATTTTTTTTTAAAGTGGAGTACAGTACATTTAAAAAGAGAAAAACCCCAAAATACCAGGTTTTATCAGCAATAAAAAAACCCAGAACCCCAACTTTGGCAGGGCTAGCTCACTGCTGATTTTTGAACAGCTTAATTAGGACAAAGGGTCAGAGTTGTTTCACTGACAGGGTTTGGTTTCGGCTACAGAGACCTCAGCACACTTGTTTTTTGTGACAAACACACTAAGAGATACATGCCAAAGTTTGCATGACTTAGTGCGTGACAGAAGAATGAAAACACGACAGAATATTTTGATATCAAGCAGCGCAAACTTAATCAAAACTTATCAAAGTCTCTATTTCAGAGAGAACAACTGTTGAAGCTGGCTTGTATCCGGAATGTCCTGGCTCGTAGGAACAGTGTGGCCAGCAGGAGTAGCGAGGTGATCATGCCCCTGTACTCAGTACTGGTGAGACTGCACCTTGACTACTGTGATCAGTTTTGGGCCCCTCACTACAAGAAGGACATTGAAGTGCTGGAGTGTGTCCAGAGAAGGGCAGCAAGGCTGGTGAGAAGTCTTAGAGAACAAGTCTTACGAGGAGCAACTGAAGGAACTGGAGCTGTTTAGTCTGGAGAAGAGAAGGCTGAGAGGGGATCTTATTGCTCTCTACAACTTACTGAAAGGAGGTTGTAGTGAGGCAGGTGTTGGTCTCTTCTCCCAGGTAACTAGCAATAGGACAAGAGGCAATGGGTTCAAGTTGCTTCACGGAACGTTTAGATTGGATATTATGGAAAATTTCTTTACTGCAAGAGTGGTCAGACATGGGAATAGACTGCCCGGGGAAGTGGTGGAGTCCCCATCCCTGGAGGTGTTCAGAAAATGTGTAGATATGGCACTTCGGGATATGGTTTAGTGGGCATAGTGGTGTTGGGTGGATGGTTGGACTTGATGATCTTAGAGGTCTTTCCCAACCTATGATTCTGTGGTTCTATGAGAAGTCTTTATCCTGTCAAATAGTTCTTCCACTGAGGAAAAAAGAGCTAGCTCTTTTGACGAATTCCCAGCTATGACTGAAAAGTGCTTTTCCAGCCTTTGATAAAGAAGTGGGTCTGAGATCTGGGCATTATGGTAAGTAGACAGCTAATCTGTCTGGTTTGGCCAGGCCAGCTGCCCTGGTCCTTTTGCAGGTTAAGGACTGTGCCTTTCCCCATCCCACTGAATGCTGCTGTCCTTGGCAGGTGGGTCTTAAGAGCCCACGAAAGGAGTGCGAGGGAGAGAAGCAATGGGCGGAGAGTGAGAGATGGAGGTACCTCTTGTGCCTCCAGTGGGGCTCCCTCCCCCAGGAAGGCTGCCTGCTTACCAAACCTCACCAGCACGCTGACAATGGATGGCAAAGTCATGACGACATCCACAGCAACAGGAACTGCTGTTGTGCAGAAGTGACAGGGAGCACCCAGGTGAAGCAGAGTAGAGGCACACCCTCTTCCTCTCCCTTCCACCAGCACCTCTGTCAATTTGCTGTGAACATTGTTGGCTTTTTAACAGGTGTCTGGAAGACAGGGAGGATTTGATTGCCTGTAATGTCACTTCTTTCTTCACTGGATTTAATTTCAGAATGCCTTATATCATATTTCCAGCACCACATTTTCTTCTTTCCCAAAGAGGGATTTAACAGCTGTAGGTCCATATCACAAGGCACTTGTTAGGTTTATTTTAATTTCTGCCTCTTCCTTTTTGTACTTTTGGCATCACAATTTTACTTGCATCTAAGACAGTATTTTATTTTGTTTTATTTTGAGAAAATAAATTGTTTAGTTTCTAATTATTTTTTTCTAGAAAAGAGATTAACTTATATTAATGGACACCAAATGGCAAAACAAGTATGAAAAGCCAGTAACAGTCATTAATCCAACAGGCCACAGGGATGTCAGAAAACCATTTGGCAGATTAAGCAGCCTTGTGAGATGGAGTTTTACAAAGAAATCTCTGGGGGCGGAGGATAAGTTTGCTGAGTGTTGCCAACTTCCAACTCTGCAACTGGATAGTCTTTGTTTACTTTGTGCCTTGGCCTTCATATTAGCTTTTTTTCCCTGCCCACTTTCCTAAAATTAAAGCCTTTAACTCTCATCAAACATCCACCATGGAAGAGTGATCAGAAAACTGGCATGAAAGTCCAAACTGCCTCAGTAAACGAGAAACATTTTATTTTGTAAGCATTCTTAAAGTACTGTCTGACAAAGTGAACAGCTGAGCTTGTTATATTTTGAAACTGTTGTGCATAATGTCTTAGTGGAGGTGCATGCTAAGATACGATATGAAAACATAATTGTTCAATGTGCCAGTTTCCCACATTCAGCATTGGGTATAAACGTTAAAGACTCAGTTTTGAAGACTATGCCAGACTGAGATACCTTTTCCTAGTTCTTTATTTCACCCCCACATTAAAAATGGCAACTAGAAATTGAGAGAAAAACTATAAAGTGCACGGTTTATTCGAGACTGTGTATGGACTCCATTCGCAGCCAGGCTACCTTGTATTCTCCGTCTCCTTTATTGTTTACTAGTCCAAATCCCCAGGGGAAATCTGAAAAAATGCCATGACATTTGCTCTAAATATTGATGTTGTTTATTCCATGCTACTTCTTGTCAGAGCAAATTCAAGTAACAAAACCTAACTATTATTTTCATATGTTTATTGAGTACTGTGTAAATGCTACATTGTTCGTATCAGCTTATCTCAATGTTTGAGAAATGTATTAATTGCCAAAGTTTTACAGCAGCAGGTTAGTATTTTTTCAGTTGTGTTTGGGATGAGGGGGAGTTAAGCTATGTTTTACAGTACTGGAAGAGATTGTATTACATTTATTAGTTTATTCTTGTAGCTTATGGACTGAAGAACAGCAGAATAGAATACTATCCTTTTGAGGAAATATTTCTCAGGATAAACTTGTATATCACATGAAAATGCATAGACATAGTATGGCACCAGCTAGACAATAAACTTAGAATCTTGCTGAAAATTTCAAATAATCTTTGCAAAATATTTACAGTGAGCTTTGTACATGTTTACAAGGGACATAAAACAAAATTTACAATGAACAAAACATTCTGTTTCAGGTCTACCATTTGAAGGTCAGGCTGCCCTCTGGTTCATTCCAGCAATGGGAACTACTGCCCTTCAGTTCTGCAGCATCTCATGGGCGACCTTTCTGGTTACTGACTCATGTGAAATGATGTTATCTACATGTTTCCGGGGTCCTCTGGCTGGCCTCTGCTTTCTTAAATGAACACATTTACCTACCATACAAACAAAGCAATCATAAATCCTCCAATATGACAAGTACCAGAAGTGCCAGTACTACCACTAACCTGCTCCCATTCTTCATCAGCATTCCTCCCTGGCCCTCTTCATCCCTCATCCTCCAGCCTCCACTGACTCACCATGTCCTCTCAAAGCCAGGTGTACCATCCTTGCACTCAGACTTGCAAAGCAATCGCATACTGTGGTATACTGCTTAGAACCAAATCATTCCAGAACTACGCAAAATAAAAGGAAAGGTCCTCCGAGGCACAGATTACCATTTGCCAACGCAGAGAAGAGGCTCTGAGGACAGGATCTTAAAACTGAAATGGAAAACATTTTCTGTGTGGTACCATGGCAACTGAACAAAGAACAGTAATTGCCTGTTCCTCTTCTCACCTCCCAGATTCACTGCACCTGTGCTGACTTGCTTTTGAGGATTGGGCCTTTAACTATCTCTCAGTGCCTGGCAAATATAATGGAAGAGAGGAATGTTAAAAAAAAAAAAGACTACAAAAAAGATACCTTCAGAAAACTCAGATCTGCCTTAACAAAAAAGATATTTCCTGCACTGAAAAGGAGAAGCACAGGGCTTCACCACAACTTAAAAAGAGTAAGGAACAAGCAAGGAAATGTAAAGAGCATGAACAGGCAGATTGTTTTACTTGAAAATGTGCAGAAGCCACAGCTCTTCTTCTCTCTAAAGCACCTGAGGGTAGAATACTATTTTACAGCTTGTCAGGCAAGAGACAAGGCTGAGAGACTGAAGTTATACCCAGTCACAAACTGCTAGTCCAAAAATGTTGCACGCTGCACTATTAGGCGAGAATAGGGCAGTCATGACTTTTTGGTGATAGGCTTTACAATACTGCCTCAGTGTATTGAGCTCTGTTTCTGCACTTTTCTTGCTGTTGATTTAGACATCACACTTCGGCACAGCTCAACATAGTTCCATGTCCTATTAAAAAAAAATAATTTTTGAGCAAATGTAACTAAATTATCTGAAATGTGATTAAGAAAATGTCTGCTTTCATGAAAAGTATGTTGCTTAAATGTGGAACAACATTTCCCCAAAGTAAGTATACTGCAGTGTCACAAACATTTCCTAAAATGCTGTAGTATTTCATGAGTTTTCTGAATGTTGTATGAAATATTGCAGGAGAACAGTATGAGTTATAATCAACTATTAAATCCTATTTCTATTTCATGTAACCTCACAAAATATTGTTCTACTGCTCAGTGCCTGTACCTAACACCACATACATCTTCCATGATACCAGCTTGATTAGACATAGTAGCAGTACACAATAATTCTACACATAGAAGCTTTTAGTCTTGAAACAGAAACACAAAACTAACTTGGCCACATGTCAGCAGAATGCATTTTTTGCTCATGCTGTTCTACCAGATGAGATAGTCTCATCAACCAGAAGACGTCTCTACACTTCCTGTCTCAGTCAGATGGTTTTAGGTATTATGCAAAATATAATGCATTTATGAAATAAGAGAGTCTTTAGCCTTATCATAGGCAAAAGCATCCTTCTAAGCGCTAGTATAATCCCCTATGATAAGCAAGGACCTGAACAAGAAGAAATTTCAACCTTGCTGAACTTCATTTCAATGTTTATAAAAGGTTGTCTCTGTTTATCTGCTTAATATTTGAATAGATTTAAAATTCTCAGGTTCCACAGTCATCACAAGCCTTTTCAGACCTTCATATCTTACAAATGATGAACCTGCCAATGCTGAAACTGCACTGAAATGTTTCTTTCCACCCACGCAATGGAAGGCCTACTGCACAAGGACTGAAAATTTTTCCAAAAGTCTCATCCCACGTGAAAATCCATAGTAACCATCATCACTTCTGAGCCACAAAACACAATTTTAATAGCATAATTTACCTCCAATTCATCATCTGGGTAAACTATCTGAGTAAAAACCCCTCTGCTACCAAAATGCTTCAACAGAAGCCAAGCTCTGCACACATCCCCAGAAAAGCGTCACTTGCCATCATAGTATTTTGCATTCAGTACTGGTCAGCAAAGGCCTCTAGCCCAATCCTTTCTTATTAGTCAGCATGTGTTGCAGAAGCCCAGAAATGGCTTTACACAGAACAAATCTGATCCAAGGAAATGTCAATTTACATTGTCCTCTTCCTTCTCCCATTCCTTCTGTTACTGGCAGGGCAGCTGTTTATACTACTCTCCAAATTTCAGCAAAAGCTGCTAGCAGTGCACCCAATGACCTGCAAAGCTGGCATAAGACAATGGCACCTTTACAAGCCTTTCTGTTTCTGATGAGTTGAACAGAGCTGTATCATCATCTCATCTAGCAACATAATTTGAAATTCTGGTATCATACACACAGAAAATGATCACAGGATATTAGAGGAAGAATTTGCACACTTCACCCAGATTCCAGAACATCTGCTTATTTTGGATGGCTGCTCCAAGAAGGCCCACGATGCACTGAGGGCAAAAATTCCATAATGGGTATAGGCAGCAATAAGACAAACTTGCTGGTACCTCTGCACAAGCTGCTGCATGAAAGAAGTACAGAGTGCAGTTAGATACACCTGGCCATGTGGACAGACCTCTCAGATCTCAGACCCTCTGTAAATACCATCTCTGCAATAGTTTGCCACGGACCACTGCAAAATACGATCTCTATGTAGACAAATTTTCAGTTACATATTTGGAAAAAACCCAATGTTTTCTCTTGATGCTAACACATTATTACCTGAGAGTTCTCCATTTCTCCAAAAAAGGTCATTTTTTTTGATTTAAACAATAACCAGAGTAATATAATTTACTTGAGCAGCAAGAGATTTCCTACAATGCAAAGAAAACCATAGCAGACCTATTAATTTGCTATTGTTCATATCTGATATGCTTGATAGAAGCAACACATTCCTACAAATAATAACATTGTATTGTCAAGTTTGTTACTGCAAACTGCTGCAAAATCTCTTCCTGTAATCTTTTGCGTATTTTGTGGTTTGTTTTCTTGATGTGCCTCATACTACTGTTTCATTTGTGAACTAGGTAGTGTTTGAGAGTAATTTTTAATTCAGTTACTCAATCATCATATCATGTGTATCACAAACAAAATATACTTCTGATAGGAATCCTGAATGACACAAGTGGCAAGGGTGCTTTTGCATTCATCAACAGACAGAATGTTACGAAAAACAAAGAGCCATTTAGAAAGAGGTTTTGACTAGCTTCTACCTTGGATGTTAATGCTTCTTGTCAATGAATTGCTTGCATGGCTTTTTTCGTCTGTTCCTTCCTGACTGAAGTTTTCTGGGTACTTAAAGCACATCGTTCAGCACCAGTTACATTCTTCTTGGCATAAGAGTACGGTATTATGTACTCTTTAGACGACACTCAGCACTCAGAGACTGCAAATGGCCAGGTGGCTGAAAGAAAAAGACTGTAAAGTCTACAGAGAGGGAGAATGCCCCCTCCCTTGCCTATGAAGCAAAACGACAGAAAAAAAAAGCAGCACACCCTTCTCCCTTCTACAATGAAGAAAGCTGACACAGATAATGATTAAAGCTTGGATTTCAAAGATGCTCAATAAAATACAATGGATACTGAACTTAGGCTTCTGCCAGGCATTCAGTCAACAAGACCTCTCCAGCTGGATCTGGAAGTGCAATGCCAGAAATTCTACAGGTAATACACACATCACCTTTCCCAACTTTAATCACTGTGGATCACATCTGGATCAAGAACAGGATAGCAAAAGAGGAGAGGAAGGACCTGTTACCTCTAGCACAGTACCATGTTAGTCGCTTTACACCAGTTTCAGAAGCAAGGCTCAGTTCTCTGTATTGCATCACCTGGTGTCATGAGCTAGTGTAACTTCTCTGCTTGCAACTGTATTTCTGTATTGCAGAGGCAGCTACACCACACTCCACTGCTGCAACATCAAACACTGAACAAATGTCACCTGACATCAGTGACCTTTTCAAGTCAATAAACCCTTTCCCAACTCAACGGGAATGGTCCAAAACACTTCCAGTGAGAAAAAATGTCTCTTGCAGTTAAACAGTTCCTCAGTGTGAAGAAGTTTTCATCACACATTCAAAAGACACCTGATTTGTGTAGGAAAAAGGAGCTTTATCCCCTTTGTTTTTCCTTTTTTCTTTTCTTTTTTTTTCTTTTTTTAAACGGTGCTTTAAAAATGGACTATTGTTAATGCAAGAGGCTGTGGAAATTACTTCTGTCCTGTCTTTTCTCCAACAAGGAATATTGGAGCAATGATATATAACTTGTTAACACTCCCGTCTTTGTAATCTGTACATGCTTCATCTTTTGGCAATCTGTCAAAAAATGCTGCTTTTAGCATATTTTGGTTGCTATCGATATAAGAAACAACACTCTCCTGGGTACTAGGTAAAATGGTGGAATTTGCATTCTGGTGACTATTAAGCAATTTGTAGTAAAAGTGTTTAGTTTCATTGTTAGGAACTTCCATTAGGTCTTTCTCAAATTTCTCTCTCAACTTGATTAGTTCCATTAACTGGCTTTTTTCCACACTCCGCTCTGAGCTGCTTCTTTCTATTCTTGTTTTGCACTTGTTTGTTTGTTTTACAGTCAGGACAAATGATTTTATCCCAGACGTAGAGCTAAGCACTCTCAGAATAACTGAATCATTTATTTAGTAGTGCTTGGCTTCACGTGTTTGTCAGCTGCAGATGACATTTAGCACAGGCTTTATCTCAGTTGTGGTAATTACTATACTGACATGAGCTCTCGTACACAGCACAGATTGTTTTCAGCAGATGTAACCAAGCAACTCTGCCTTCTCTGAAATAGTTTATCTGGCTTTCAGAGTGTGACTGCATTCAGATACATACACATACTCCTTTATATACACAGGGACATGCATAAAAAGCAGGCCAGTGCCAGGTTTGAGACAGTATCTGCTCTTTCTTCTTTCTGAGTCAGTTCAATTACCCCATGCAAGGTTAGTATAGAATCTTGCAGTTGTACACCGCTCCTGCATTACGTGCTGGCTGTGCATCTTATAATACATGAAGGTTATTGTTATTGTAATGCATCTCAGTGGTATACCAAATGTTACTTTAATGATGTAATTAATATACTTGGATTTACCATCTGATGTTCTTAGGCACCACTTGTGTTTGTATGTGATACTACCATTTTCAAAGGCACTTGGAAACAGCAGCTTTTTGTTAAGGGAGTTGGCAGAGAAAGGAAAAGGATCGATAACATAAGTCACATTCTTGAACAACACTTTAAAAATATTTGTGTCAGATACGTTCAGCTGACATGACAACTCGGAGTGATGCTGCCTCTGAAGTTTGCAGAATATGCAATACTTATAAATAGCTGATTTTTTTCTTTATTATTATTATTATTACTATCATTATTATAGACCATAATAGGGTTTAGCAGAAACAAATCAACAATTCTAGAGTCTGATCTTTGCAATCAGTTGAACACCTTTTGGAATGGACTTCTTTCAGAACTAAAAAAAGTTAACACTGACTAGTTTGATAAATTATGTGTACAAGCAAGCAAAGGAATTTTTTTTCCTCAAGGAGCATTTCTTTCTTCTAGGAAAGACAGTGTACAACGATGATACACAGTTACCTTAGGGTTGCAGGAGTGGTACCTGAAAGTGAAATGCATGTATATAAACACAGTAAGAGATTAAAGAAGATTCTGAATTAGTCCTTAAACATCGCAACTGTCAATCATTACTTGCTAAGTGTATTTGTCAATTTTATCATAAAACCAGTTGTGGGCTTAAATAAGAAATAAGATGAAACCTAATGATTATTAATGGTGCCAAACATTTGAGTAGACATTGCACAAAATAAAGCTTTTAGTTAAATGTTATTTTAATTGCAAAGTATAATGCCAAGGATTTACTTGTCAAACACAAGATTCATGAATACCATCACATTTTGTTATTCATGGAAAAAGGTCTTTACAGAGGAATCAGTTCTTGTGTGAAACTATATTCAGTTAAATGCACTCGCCGATCAATAACAGAACATTCGCAGCATGAGAAGTATACTATAAATATCTGGATGTCAAACATTATTTTGTAATTTTTCTTCAGCTTCTGAATCCTCCATCACCATGGTCCATCTCTCGTAATCATACCTGCTGCTCTGACAGCTAAATTTCTTTAAACAAGTAGTACTGGTTTTAGATATCTAGACATTTCAGGTATGCGGTTCTTAGAAATACAAAATGCATTCAGGAAAGAAAGTATTTTTTAATCTCTGCCACTACTGATATTTGATCTTGAAACCACTGCGGTCTTAGTAAAGAGACACATACGAATGCATTACTCCACAGGAGGGAGGCAGAAATGGCCTTTTGAACTCTTTCCTGTGGTGAATGTTTTGCCTGTGGATTGGTGCCAGTTGACACATTCTCGTAGTGTGAATAACTTGAGACTGAGCCCTTGGAACAAGAGACTCTTTAGGTGAAGCATCTGTAGTGCTGAAGGAACAGATTTCAAATATTAGATTTCAACAGTAAACCTCTCCAAGTGACATTTTAGTGCCCTTGTTTCCTTCACTCTCCCCATACACATCTTCATAAAAGAAGTATTTATTAAATAGGCTAAGTCCTGTGAGAAGTCTAACACCTGGAACTCCAATTAAAATCAGTCCAACTAGCAAGAGTTTGCAGCTGCTTATACAAGTCACCTTTTAAACCAAGACAAAGACTAGCGGTGGGACAGCAGATCTATTTCCTTTCCATAGCTCATCCAGTAAGCTTCCCACATACTGCAGCACTTCTCTTAATCCTTGACATCAAAAGACCACTCTGATGGTGTGAAGGACCACAGTTTGACCTGCAAATTCATGATAATCATGATTTTTAAAGACTTTCTTATGTATTGTCCATACACAAGCAAGTTTTTATAACCTTCTTCTAACATTTTAAAAAATGGCTTTAAAGCAGCTATATTACAATGCTTAGTCACTAGAGAAAAGAGAGTATGCATTTCATTTCTAGTGTTAAAGAATACTTGGTACACTAGCAAACATTCTTTCTTTCAAGGTGTTTTAATTTTGATGCAGAATGAGAACATTAGAAAACGAAACCCAAACACACATTGTATCTACATACACAATGTATCTATTTATCCAGAAGGCACTAAGAATAAGTTAATAATCTGTAGAAAGGCATGGCGACGAAATTCTGTAAGAGGCCAGGCAGAAGAAGGAAAAGACACTTAACTGTAAGTCTAGGCTTTGGTAGGTTATTTCTTTATTTTACCTTCTGAAGTCCTCTATTTTTCTTTTACAGTCTATTCTTATAAAAGATACGGGTTGATGATGACTTAATCTCCCTTTCAAAGTGACAGAGCAGCTGAAGTAGCCTAGTTAAGAACTACAAATTTTTCCTTGCTGCTTGCTTTGCCTCAGGAGGGAAACAGTCTGCTTTTGTCAATGTAAATGTAGGCTAGTAGTTGATTATTCCTCTTTATTGCTCCTTTCTTAAGTGCCAACTTAGCAGTACAGTGAGGTGCATGAGTAGGCAAGGAGGAAAGAGATATTTTATTCAGAACATTTCATTCTGTATTACAGTACAGAAAACGAGCATTAAGTGGTATATTCATTTGGGAACAAATCTTCCCTCTCTCACGTGGAAATCAATGGCTGTTTTGCTACTGGCTTAACTAGGAACTAGATTGGCTGTTTCATGCTTTGGGAAAGCAAGTTTGAATATATTCTCATAATAAAACACAATTCCCTGGGATCACAATATTCTCAAAGATATGTAAAGTGTTGCTGATATTCTCTATGTGCTCCAAAACCAGATTCAATTTTTAATTTATTTATGCATGGGCAATGAGAAAAGTAGCTTCAGAGACATATTCTTTGTCTCTATTTCCTGCTTCTCTGTTTGTGTCTCTTGTCAAGGGCTTCATAGCCCTTTAAAATTAGGGGATCACTTTTGCTGTAAAAAATGCAAGAAGAAGCCAGTAGAATAAAAGTCTGAAGAACTTACATGTTTTATGGTTCAGTGATGATTTTATAGGTGGACAATTTTTATACAAAGCAAAAAAGATATTTTCTGACTTAGGAAAGATTTTATTAGAGTGCCACTGAATTTCTCTTAAATTAATAACTTTTAAAGACATGTATATTTAACACCAAAACTATTGAGATTATTAGAACGAATAGGTTAATGTACCTTAACCCACTGTAAACGAAACATAGACTTCTTAACACTAGTGTTAAATTTTTGCATTTCCTTAAGAAGAGCTGGCGAAGAATGAAGCAGAGGACTGACGAACAGCACAGTAAGCACACAGAGCTCTGTCCTGAAGGGCTTTTCTTCTGACTTTGTTGTGATATTGTGATTAATTTTGCTTTTTCCTCATTTAATGGAGAAAATGAGAAATTAAAAAGAAGCATGCACAACAATCTATTGGTGCTGGACTTTAAAGGAATTACCTTGCCCAGTGAATATCATTTAACTTTGAATCAGTTCTAGTTCTATTAATTTCTACCTTTTTAATATACACTTTAACTAGCATATGACCCATACTGTGTAACAGCAGTTACACCCCAGGGACTAGAGATTAACCGCATGTGCTACGAGTGGTTTATTTTACAATTGCTGTGAAACAAAAGCTGATGGAAATGAGCCACTGGTGAATTACTTTGCCAGCAAAATCAACAATATTTTTATCACCATGGAAAAACTCACTTCTTCTGTCTTGATTTTTTCCCTAAGATTGGTTTCACAGAAAAACGTAATAGTTAGGGGTAAGGTGGGGTAGGGCAAAATGAGAAAAGCAAGATGTTACACTCAGTCCTGCCATTTTTATTGTTTGTTGCAGCTCATCTGAATAAATTTTGCCAGCTAAATCTCTGTGTCACAGTTAATTAAAACACAATTTGGGCATAAAAAGCAACAGTCAAATGAAATGAAAATTATTTTCCGATAAACTCCAGTCAGTCAGCTTTCCCTTCTCATTAAAGGAACATTAATGCAGCTGCTACGGCCGTATATTTTTGGAGTGCTAGGGAAGAAGAAAATTAATCTCACAGCAGGATATCATGGAGGTTCAGTTTTGTTGATTTTTAACCCCTGATGAATGAAAAAGAGTGTATCTAAAGAGTCCTACTTCTCTCCACTGCCTTTCTACTGAGCAGTAGATCTATTTCTACTTAAAATAGAAGACTAATGTAAAACACTACACATTGATAGCAAGCATATAGAAAGTGTGCGTGCTGTGACAATTAGGGACAACCTGCACTGAACTGAATTGACTTCCAGCCACACAAGGAGGCTTCCCCCTGCCCCTTCCTGCTTCACCCGATAAGAAACTTATGTCACAGATGGTTGGATAAATCTCATCAGCTATCACTCCTCTGGTGATAAAATACACCGAATTGTCTCTCTAAAAATACATTTTCTTAAAAGGACTATCTGGTAGAATAATGGAGAAGACTACTATTAAAGGTAAACACCAAAAGAAGGAGCAAACATATCAGTCAGCCAAATACACATTTTGTCTACAATTAACTGTATTTTTCCCACCTTTTATGAGATTTTTTGCCCTTTTCACACTCTTATCTGCATTTAACTTCAAGCAAACCGTGATTCGTCTTTGGTATTACTCCAAGTTTCAGACTAAATGTGAAATCTTTCTTTATTGCCTGGCTGTTATTCTGTAACACACAGCAGTTATTGCTGAGAGAGGGGGCTGACTGCCTTACCTGATTCTTTAGTGCCCCAGCAGACAAGCATAAATTACTCAAGGCTATCAGATAATGGTATGTGGCATAATTTACAAGTGCAGAATTGAGAATTCATTGTGAATGTATTTATAACTACAGCACATTTGAGAGATAAAGATGATTTAGCAGATACTATAAGGATTCTTTGACAAGGCACATCAATACTACAGTCCTCTCCAAACTGTTCCAAGCAGTGGTGAGAAGACATAGCTCCACATGCTTATTTGTATTTGGAAAGCATGTCTTATCTGTAATTTTGCATGTAATGAGTATCCCTAATCTTAGACACTGTTTCATCACAGAGGACCTGCCAATTAAGTCTCCACCCAAATTTTTTCTGATACCTGTAGCTGTCGGAATGGATGCCCTGAGATGAACTCCAAAGGAACCAGATCTGGGCAATTAATTTCCACAGAGAATTTTCTGGTTGTCTTACCCTTCACTAAAGGTGTTTTAAGAAACACAGCTCCACCTTTTCTACGCCTATTCCTGATCATGCTGATACCACAATTCAAAACAACCAACCCCATCTTGCCGCCAAAGCAGGGTTTTCCCCAGACACTCGCCTTACAAAACATATTCTAATATCACCTTGGGGAATTTGGCTGTGCATCTATAAGACTGCTGAATTTTCTTATACAGCCATTTCACTGCAAATCTTCACACGAAATACATAGCTGCACACAGGATGAAAATCACACTAAAATTTGATCCAGTGATCTGAATTCAATGTAGTGTGGACAAGAGCTTAACAGAGTACGTCACCAAGAATTGTTGCCTCTGTTAATAAAGCTTCTGGTTTGTAAGGAACTAAAAAAAATGAACACCTGGAAAGTGAACACAGTCTAGGCTATTTCTTATTAGTTTTACACAGATGACTGTGCTGGCCCTAAATGGGTAAGCCTCGTATGTCATTTCCTGGTGAATAAGCATTTAATGCTATCTGGGTTTTGCGCTTGTCTATTAATTTGGTACACATTTTGTATACCCAAATAAGAGAAAATTTATCTAAAGGTGCTTATAGAAATCTCCAACTTGGATAGTATAGGTTTTTTTTTGTTCTGTGAGTTTACACAGCAGGATCTCAAATGATATGATGTGAGCTTGGCATATGAAATAGGTGGTGCAGATAAAAAGTCAGCTTTAAACACCAGTGACTCCAATCTGCAGTAATGAGGACAGGTGTATGTGATAAACAAAAACAAAGATAGATCAAGGTTTGAATGATATAACAAAAGTGATGGGTAAGCATGGATTTGCCCGAATACTACTGTACTTCATATAATAGATGCACACAAAAGCTCAAACCACAGACTGTTAATAACCCAAAGAATATGTTATTCCTTTTTCACAGAAATCAGGTGTTTAAACTGAAGGGGATGGGGGCAGTAAGATAATAAGCAAAGTAAACAATAAAAACAGTGTAGTATCTGGGTGCACCACTTAGCCTTGTTAAAACACACAACACTCATTTTGCGGTTGCCTGTTTCTCATTATGTTCTGCTTGCATACATCTGAATGTCATTATTTAATTTCAGAAATGCTGTGGGGACATGGATAAACACAAAAGCACTCAGGGTCATGCTAATTTTGTTCTCCACAGGCACTGACAAGGTAAAGCCAAGCTTACTCATGTTGCTTCTTAGATGGTGTATTTCTGAAACAGTGTGGCTTTGTTAAAAAGAGACACTTATGCTTCTACTAAAGGCAGATAATGCCAGCTTTTCTAAGTGGCTGACTAAAGCAACAATCTATCTGGAGAATTTCTGAAAACTCAGGGAAACTGCATGCCATAGCATAAGAAAGAAAACATTTACCATATATGATACCAGTGCTGGTTGAAAGGTGTCTAGTTACGTGTCATCACATTGAGGATGCACTGGATGAACTGCAAGGTTGTATCTTCTCAGTAAAGGGGGAGGAAAAAGAAGCCATGTACATTTTAATTCACTGTCTTCGGATAAGAAGACACTTGAAACTGGTAAGGCTTGTATTTCTGAAGAATACTTTAGGAATCCAAGCTCAATGGCTTCTACCAAATCTGGTGAAAAGTGATCTCAGTGCAACAAAGCTGAAATTTTAACTAAAAAAGTATCAAAATACACAGAACTGGAGAAAGACAGTTAAGCTACTCAATCCCACTAAAAAAAAGATCTTGGGAAGAGAGTAGCATAGGCTACAGTTAACACAGCCAGTCAAGGTATACCTAGCTAGAGTACAAAAGTTTGCAGGATTCAGAGTTCCATTTGCTGGTAACTCAATTTTATGCTCAATTAGTACTAGTATTGGCAAAAGTTGTCAAATACCAGTTTTAGAACTGTGTTTGTCACAAACTACATGTAAGACAGATACACAAAAACTGCTTCTTTATGCAACACCCTTGACACTGATGACTGAAATGATAGCCCCTTTTCCTTTTTGGCATTCAATTATTAATACATTTATACTTCAGCAATAGAATTTTTCTGGTATCATGGACTTATTGGGCAGGAAACATGAATGAAAATCACGGTGATGTGGCCCACAGGCAACAAATGTGAAATATCACTTACAAAGTAAAGGATCTGAAAGTAATTTTTAAAAAATATTCGTATGTGTATTCGTATTGAAGGCTTACACACTGATCAGCTCTAGCAGGCGGCTGGAGATGAAAAACTTTGGGAACCAGAGGAATCCTCAGCTCTTGTTCACAAACAAAGGTCCTGAAGATGAAATCCTGGTTGATGTAAGTAAGCTATGAAAACAATTGCATGGCTGAGCCTTAAATACATACATTCTTCACTTGTCTGCTTTATAGGCAGCATTATTCAAGAATTCCTAATACCAGGTGGTCATCCCTCAGAATCCCCTTTCCCTTGCTAATTTCGGTATTTGAAGTGTGCTATCTTACCAAATCATAGCACATTTCTAGACACTTAAAAACTATTCTGAAAAATATGGGAATTCCTCTTATCTGGAGAGTTACACACAGCATAGGTGTTCTACAGGTTCTTAAGTGAAAGGACTACTTCTTTGACGAACAGCTAGAAGTTGTTTCTTGAAAAGCTGTACGTTTTGCAAAAGCCTGTTTTATATCCAGTCTGCTTCAAATCACAGGACTCATATTTATCTCTTAAGAGTAAAGAAAGTTGTCATTAAAATCTTAATAGTTAGCAATTAGGGGTTTTATGATGAATAACATAAAATACACATAAGGAACATTACGGCTAAACAAATATTTAGAAATGTCCTGTCAGAGTAATTTACACCAGTCTTGTATTCAAGATAATCTGTGCTGTAAATCAACATACCGAAATGTGGAATTTTGTCACTCTCATCTCATATTAAAACCTATTCTGATTTACAAGATTACACTGCATTTTTCAATATATATATTGTGAGTAATTGTGTAATTCATGCAGTCCTTGATAAGTGTATATTGCACATCTTCTAATGGGAGATTTTATAAATGCATCTTGTAGTTCTGATTGAAAGAGACAGCTGAAATATAATGAATATTTAAATGTTACTGCTGCAGCAAACAATGCACAGCTTATGGCTCATAGGATGCTTAGTTAAATTAAGTTCTTCATTACTGCATTTTACAAGTGAGCCTGGATTATCTTTGTCATTCCCTTTCCTCCTTATTCCCTTCTCTTTTCTTCCCCCTCTCTTTCTTGCAGATGTAGAGGCAGTTAATGCGCTTTTTTTTCCAGCTCCTGGACTGATACAAAGATCTATCTAGCATGCCTGAGACTGAGGCTAAACATAGGCTAGCTTACCCCGTCTTTCTACTCCTACCTTCACCATGCTGACATCCGTTTTCTACTTTTCCATTTTCAGGTTTGCCCCTGTTTATTGACACATGTTCTCTTGTAAGATTTGAGAGCAAAATGAGGATGACTCCCGCTAGATCCTCTCTTATATTCATGCGACCAGTACATAAAGCAAGGTTTGAACCCACCACTTCTAGCAGCCAACTTACATAGCAGATTGGAGCCTTCACTTACATGACTGCTGTAATAAGCAGTAAATAAAATAACCACAAGAAAAAAAACAAAACAAAACAGGAAAAAATCTAAATGAAGTGGACCAGACTATCCTAAAAACACAGATAGACTTGACTTTTCATTCCTAAGTAAATGAAGAATATAATATCCTGGGGCTAACCGAGCACTGGAAAAGGATTAATTTTAACTGACCTCAGTACACTGAAACCAGATTTCTTTTGATCACACAAATGTGCAGTAGGCTCTTCCTGATCCAGAACCAATACCGGAGATTAATCACAGTTCTTTGACACAGTGTACGTTTTAGAGATCCAATGAAAGCAGTGTCCTGCCTACCACAACCAAATGGCTTGTTGAACTTGTGTAGCACAATAACCCTAATTTAAAAAAGCACAATTAGATTTCTTGTTATTGCACAAGAGTTGGAGAGGAAAACAGTCAGTCAAGCACTTGCAGAAACATTGAGGTTCTACTTAATAATCAGTCACTTTCTGGACATAATTGCTCAGCATTCTTCACAAAGAAATCGAAATAAACAGTAAAATTGTTTCAAATATTCTTATTTGCACTAAAAGTTGATTTAAAATAAACAAAAAACGAACAAAAAGTCACCAAAATACTCCCTAGTGGATTTTCAAATTTAGAACCTTTTCCAACAATGACGTGATAATACATTCTTTCTTCAAAACATTTACATTGGCTTCCTGAAGGATCTTTCTCTGAAACGCAGTGGATGTCACAATACTGCTTTGCATACCAGAACCCTGAAGGCCAAACTCCAATTCAAGCCTGGTTTCAAACACCACTTGCATTTAACCTGTCCCATTCCAAAGTAGTTCTACATTCCCTGTCTGCAGCAAAATTTTGGACCAGCATCCCTCTGTCCAAGAAATTTTTCTTTGGATTTGAAAATTCTAGCAGAAAAAAGAACCATCGCAATCATAAAACTAACAAGTCTTGCACCATCAATGTATGCGCTAATAGAAACATCACAAAAAAGAATTTCTTGTTATGTATGTTTCCACTCTTCATCATCGTAATTTTTTTCTCTCTTGCTTCTTTTTTCCAGCCAATTGCAATAATTTAAGACCTGCAAACATTTTCTGAATGTTGTTAGGACCTTTTTTGGACTCTGCTTTCTGTAAGATATTTATGGGACTACTAAATACTTTCACTTCTACCTATCTAAAATCCAGGTTTCTGCATTTAGGTGATTTCTCTGAAGGATAGGAAAGCTGATAGGTTACGCGCAGTAAAATGGTCCCGTATAGACTGGAAAATAGTAGGTTTTCACAGACAGAAATCTATCTTAGTTTGAGGACTTTATTGTTCAGTTCTTCAAACATTTCAAGTCTGTTAGCCCAAGGATGAAGACTTTCAGGCTTTAGAATGAAGTTCAAAGTTGTAAATTCACACCAAGCCTCTGGGACAGAGATTGCAAAAACTTAATCAACTAGCATCAGTCTTTTGTGCCTTAGTATCACACTTCTGAAAATAGGATTCCTCCCAACACTGTTATCTAGTTGATTTGTCTGTAAACTCTTTGGGATGTGGGCTCCCACCTTTGGTAAAAGAACTAAGCACAAAGTACAATGAATTTGAATTTAAACCAAGTTTGCAGAAAAAAATTAAATACTGCATCAGTATTTTGAATAAATTAATTAAAAGTTCAGCTTTCTCCTACCTTCTTCATTACACAAAGATTTAATAAGCTATGACTTTATAAGCTGCATTTTATTAGCCCTTTTAAAAGATGCAGCAGTAAGCATACAGTCACAAAATTCCTCTCGTATTTCCCCACTCGTGAGTAGCTGTATTGTCCTCATCCTTCCCATGAGTTTCCATCCTGCCACCTACATCATATTTAACTCTACCATCCCAGAAATTTCAGTATCACCTGTAGTTCCTCACATGGATCAGATGCATTTTGTTACTGCTTGTTACTATATCTTTACCACAATGTATAAATGCATCATTAGTTTCATGGCCCTCATTTAGGAGCATGAGTCCTTCAACTGTCCATGGGAAGAAAACAATACTGCAACACTGACACCTGAATTAGGTGGTGAATTTTAAATCTAGATAATTGAAGCCCTCGTCTGAAGATACTACTTCCCTTCATTGACTATATTTTGAGACTTTAATCCTAGATTAGGTGCTTGATGCAGCAAAAAACATCTGTTGCATCCCAGATGTGTCTATAGTTTGGTTATGAAGAATAATGATGGATAGTGATAGCTGTGTAGTCCAGACAAAACCTTCCTCTCTTCTTAGGTGTGTATGAAAGATTTCTAACTTGCACAAAGTCATTGACCATTTCATCAGAAATTCAAAAGAAGGACTCTAATGTAGATTAAAAAAATATACTCTTCATTTGGGGAAAATCCTAGGGAAAATAAAGCCACTTTTCTTCAAAAACACTCTATATAGAAGAAACACGGAAGCTAGAAGAAATGTAGGAAAGTGTTCTACCAGTTTTATCCAAGAAACAGAAATGTTTGAAACATGCGTGTTTGAAGGTTTTCATAAAAGCTGTTACAAGCTTCTTGCAGTACTTTTCAATAATCACTTCGCTTTAAGCAACTTAGTCTCATCCTATTTGTCTTTAACTGACATTTTTTGTTTAAGTTACTGTGACAAGAAAAACAGCAGCTATATAAACAGATCTTCATTTGTCATAGATCCATGTAGCTGTTCATGAGATGTGGAAGAACAGAAAGAAGCGTCAGCATACATAATCTTTGAAAAAAAATGTGTTGAATTTTTATAATTAAGACTTTTCCCAGGGACTCAGGAGAGACTCAGAACAACCACATTTCTCATCCTTCTGCCCACAACACCCACCATTTTAATCCAGTCAACTCTCTTCTCTTATCAGACTTCCTTTTCAGGTTGTTGAGCTGTTTATTGTTCATTAAAAGAAAATGTGGCCCTGCTGTTTGAAGATCATGACGGAGATGAATCTCTGAGAGTACTTCATATGGCTGCAAAAGCACAAACAAGGATTCCTGTGACAGGGAATATAACAAGTAATCATATAGGTCCACTATGCAATAATGCTGTGGAGCTTATAATACTTATTCCAACATTCTGCATGCAGCACAGTGACAGATGATGCTAATGTATAACTAGAAGTGTGAAAGTAATCCCCTTCCAAATACAAAAAAAAATCTTACTTGTAGGAATATTTAAGATATTCTCCCAATATGCCTATTGATTAAACTTAATGAGGTAGCTTGCTAAAAACCATGATACTTCAGTCCCATAGACTGCTGTTTTGTATTACTGCCCTGAAATTCATTGGTGTACTATTGATCTAAATTAACCGTTCACTCATTCATGTGTGCAGCTGTAAAGTCAAATTATAACCTTCTGTTCAGTTCTAAGAGTTATTTCCAAGACATTTCAATTTGTTACAAGATTTCCCATTTGCTGAAAAGTCTGTGATTTCAGAGTAGTTTCATTGAGTATTTTGTTACCTAGCCCATGCTGTAAAATTCTAGGATGGTTTTCAGACAGAAAAAATATTCAGAAAAGCCTACTAAAGCAGTCTTTGTTCTCTCCCAGGCCAGAGCTATGCAGTCAACCATTATATGCATTGCTGCCCAGTAGCAACAGCAATGGATGAGACGCAGCTTTAAATGTACTCCCCTCTCCTCATCTCTGTCGTGCTGAGAAGAAGAAGTAGCCTATCCACTGTGCCATCTCCACACACACACACGTGAACAGTAGAGAAGCACATGAAAAGCAAAAGAGCATGCAGTACTTCCCAGTTGCCTCTGATGGTGGCATGCTGATTGGGAGATCATTCTCACAATCTGATGACACCTTCTGGTGTCTGGTCTAATAAAGTCTGCATTCCAACTGCAAAAACAAGCGCTACTGTAAACACATAGAACATGAATAAACAGCAGCTCATCAAAGGAGGCGTAGAAACTCAGAGACATAAGACAGTGGACTTTCCTGGGAAAAATCATACTGCATGTGAATTTCAGCGTAAGTTAAAGGAGTACCCTTTATCTGTGTTTACCATCTGTTGCTTAACAGAATCATAAAATGCTTTGAATTGGAAGGGATGTGTAGAGGTTATTCAGCCCAACCCCCCTACAGTGAGCAGGGACATCTTCAACTTGACCATGTTTCTCAGAGCCCCATCCAACCTGGCCTTGAAGGTTTCCAGGGATGGGGGCTTCACTACTTCTCTGGGCAATCTGTTCTGGTGTTTCAGCATCCTCGTGGTAAAAAATTTCGTCCTTATATCCAGTCTAAATCTACCCTCCCTTAGTTTAAAGCCATTGCTCCTTGTCCTATCGCAACAAGCCCTGCTGAATATATTTTCCCCACCTTTCCTCTAGGTCCCCTTCAGGTATTGAAAGGCTGCTATAAGGTCTCCCTGCAGCTTTCACTTCTCAAGGCTGAGCAGCCCCAACTCTCTCAGCCTTTCCTCATAGGAGAGGTGCTCCAGCCCTCTGATCAGCTTTGTCACCCCCCTCTGGGCCTGCTCCAGCAGCTCCATTTCCTTCTTTTGCTGGGGCCTCCAGAGCTGGATGCAGGACTCCAGGTGGGCTCTTTCTACAAGAGACTGACTTAACAGTACGTACTGTTTTTCCCATTCTACCAAAAAAATGTACATTTCAGCCTCATATTTTTACCTTCTTTAAGAATACATTTAATAGATAATGAAATGTTGTACATAATGGTGCTAATAATATGGGACAGTTTCCTCATTATTAAAATCCTTTTAAAAGTCACTAGTCTCTGGAAGAATTTTAATAAAACAATAGTGAAGATAATGTAAAGATAAGGATGTTGAAATTTTTAATTGATGTAACTAGAACTATTTTAAATGACATCATCTAATATCCCAAAGGTATTTTGGATTATATTTAATCCAATGGCCAAAAACCCCACCATGAACAGCAAATGAGAGTGGTAAGAATTACTTACACTACAGTTCAGTATTTAGTGTTAGTCCCAATCAAAGATCTACAAATCTCAGATCACTCAAAAGAAGTTTCTTCAAATGTAGAATAAGGCTATTCATCTGGGGGAGGTGGTGCAGGAGGAATATAACTTCCTTACACTTAAAGGAGCCTTACCGTGACAAAATATTGAACAGTTTTTAATAAGTTCCTCAGAAATCCTTCTTTCCAGAGAATTCATGACTTTGGAGAATATTTATAGAGTAACAAGTCTGCAACACACAGGTGTGCCAGAAACTTTGATCTGTGTTTCCTGAGTGCTCAACACAGAGATAAATGTTGTATGAAATAACACAGGGTTTGAGCTAATGATTTTCTGAGATTTACTTCACTTAATCTCAAGGCACTCATCAGACTGACGCTATAATAATCATAACTAAAAATTTAAAATAATATACTTAAATAATTTGAAACTACAAAGAATAATAATTTCATTTGTCCCTCATAAGAATTACAGTATGTAAGAACAAAAGAGGGAAAATGTAAGCGATGCTTATCTTCTGCTGACAATAGCCTCTCCACTTCCAGCAGTCATCTGTTTGAAACATCATGAGCTACAGTCTGCATCTAGAGCAACAAGTTCAAATTGTTTGAATGGACTTTTCTTTCATATTTTTTCTAATGACCTTTTAAATCTGTTTATATGCCTTTATTCACAATTCCACCCTTCATTAAAGAATTTTTTGAAAAAGGATTCATTTTGTCTCCTATTTCCTGCAGATGAAACTTCTTCACTTAGTGTTGTGTACTTGTAGTAATGTGAAAAACAGTAAACAATAATTTCCTTTCCACTCTGACCATAGGATTTGGGATTTCATGGACTTCTATCAAAATCACCTTCAGCTATCTCTTTTCGGTAGTGAGAAGACAGACTATTTTCCCTTCTGTGTAACTTAACTATCTAATTATCTTTCATCATTCCCATTTCCTTCTCTATACTATCCCTAGTTCTGTTAAATTCTTTTTAAGATGGAATTTCTTGCAGCCATGATCATTTTAAAATGTCTGCAGACTATGGGCTAGGTGCATGGTGCCACAATATTTTGTTCTTTATTCCTGTTCTGCTGTCTAACATGTTATTTACCTTTTTCATTACTGCTAGGGACTGTGATGAAAGTTTCAGAGTGCTGTTCATAGTAGCTTCAAATACTGACTCTGGAATGCGGCACCATTAATTGCAAGACAGTTATTGTGTGTACAGTGAAGACTGTCTTGCCATCTGCATTGCTTCATATTTCCTGACATTAAATATTAGCTGGCACTTCATTACGCACTTGCTCGTTGACAACCTTGTGCAACTCTTTCCTATCTTCAATAGTTTTCTAATGTCAAAGACTTGTCATCTTGCTATTCACCCCATTTCCAGATGCTTTCTGAAGATCAGCATTGAATAGGATTGTTGCTTGCAGAGGCAATCAAGGAATGCCATTGACAGTGTACATTCATTCTGAAAATTTACCGCTGATTTCCTTATTTTGCTCAGTAATTAACCATCATTTTTCTCCAAATCCAATGGGCTGTCAGCCAGCTGCTCTCATCTGTGATTGCTGTCATGACATTCAGCACTCCAGCAGCATCACAGGATGTGACTTACCACATTTCTTTCCTGGCTGGCTAGATAACTCTGCCAATATGACTGATAAGTAAGATGTAATGGCCTGTACATCCCCATGTACCCTTTAGAGCCCTTTTTAAAAACTTGTTCTCATTTGCTTCTTTACTCTCTTCTGGATTCAAGCAACAGGTTTTACATCATATAGGTAGTAATTCACTCTAGACCACTTGGGGGAAACATTTTGCTCAGATAATTCATTACTCATATTTTGCTCTAAATTCTTTTCCAGCGATCAGCCTATTTAAGACTAACACACACAAATATAAAGAAATAATTTTGATTTTACTGCTGTTGCCTGGAGTGCTCATTTTTATACACCAGTCGTCTACCAGCCCTATGGAATCAAGTACAAGCTTCCAGTTTCTGATGTGTTTGAAATTATTTCATTGTTCGTTTTTATGCTTATGACAATTTATTCTTCAAAAATCTTCACTGCCTGCCTGATTAGATATGATTTCAAATTTAACTTACATAATTTATATTCTTTCTATTGTCTTTGGACACAGGTTTCAGTTTTCTGACAGAGACTTTTTATGATCATTTTACTCTGTTGCTCCAACTGTTAACGTTATAAAGCAGCTATTTCAGAACATGACTGCACAACACCCCCCCACAAGTTTAGATTAAAACAAGTGTTTTTTTCAAATATAAAAAATTTTGAAATGTTTGTGGGCTTAACCTCCCCAGTAAACTTATATTTCCAAAAGCAGACTTTCAAACATTAATTCGAGCTGTACTTCAACAAAAATCAGACAGAAACTCAAGAATTTCCAAGGTGAAATTAATTTCTCCATAAACATACTCATGGTCAGAAATTATATGTACAAGGCAAATAAGTGCAAGAGATAAATGGAATAGGGAAAGATCTCTGCTTTTTGTTCAGATCTTGAAAAACCCTCTGGCCACATCATAGGGAGCCTTATTCCTACTATTTGTCCAGCAGATCTAGGTGACAGGCAATCAAAATATCAGCTGGTGTGGAAAAGTAGAAATAGGCTGTAGTTTTAATCTTGACACCTTTTAGAAGTGTAACATCTAATGTCATTTTGTACTGTTCTGTAACAGCAATTACACAGAAAACACACTAATGCAATCCAAGGAATATAGCAATGAAGTAGCCACACTTAACAGGGATTATCAAAAGTAACAAGTCAGGACTTAAAACATAGTGAAAAGTATTGATGTGTTTTATACGTGCTGTAGTGTTGATACAGGCTTGTTATTTATACAAAGTTACCAGTAGACAGTGAGGTAGTGTGCTGTCTAAAAATAACCGCTTATGTTCATCTGAGCCTTCTGACCATGTCTCTTCAGCTAATTCGATTTATAAACATGCCAGGTGATAAACATTCTTTTGGTATCCTATGTTTTGACAAAAGCAACATTCACATACGTACGTAAGAGTCAATACACAGAAGTGATCTAAAGTAATACATTATTTATGTTATTTATTAGACTCATAATAACTCAAATCAGGGAAGCTGAAATGACTTGCAGGTACTTTATAGAATTGTATTTGGAGACACTGAATCCATTATTCTCCATCTAAGTCAGTGACCCAATTCCAAGTGGTTTCCATGATGGAATAGAAAAGAATTCTTAAAAGCGAGAAATAGCAAAGTCTTCAAAAGCTGAAACACGAACTGTTTCATCTCTGAAACGAATTTCATAGCCAAACAGTATGAAAAAATGGCCATAACTCGGAGAAAAGAAAAAAACTAAGAAAGTCTTACCATTTTGCAGTCATTTCATATCCTGGAGTTATGGTCTATGTAATCTTCAGAGATTATATTTCAGAACCAGACAGCAGTTTTCTAGCTGAAATACATCCCATATCATGGATCCTTACCTAGTAAATATCACCGGCTTTCAGCCTACATGAGGTAAATGCACTAGGGCTCGAGTTAATGACAGATACATGAAAGAACACCTCTGTTTCACCATTTGCACAGATCCAGCTCAACCAGCAACTGGCTTTTCGATTCATTGTCTCAATTTAAATCGTCCTAACCTCCACGCACAGCCCACCAGGGCAAGGAAGCATCTCCAGATGGCACTTTTCATGCTAGAAAGCAAAGGCCTTTCTACTGTGTACTAGGAAAGGCTCAGACAGGCCTGCTCGTAATTTTGGAGCCATAGTGAAGAATTCCAAGTCATGTAGGATGAACTCAGCATTTCATTTGCAGTTATTAGCAGGCATTGACCTCTTTCTTCTGCAAGAATACAACTAAAGCTGTCCTGACACACAGAGGTAACTGAAGTGGTCCTTGTTCAAAAGATCTTTTTATTTCAAATATGATTTGCATTTTTCTTTCACTATTCGCTGACAATTACCAGGAACTGGACACATACTGTCAAAAACCAGCACAACTATAGCTTAACACTGGTCTTCACAAGGTAGATCTCAGCTCATGGATCTTGTTTCGGTATTGCTTTTCATGAGGCTTGGAATATGGTTTTAAAAGCCACTTGTTAAGAACACGAATAGACAAATACACAAATTTATCTCTCTTGTTCCTAGCACTTGCCTTCATGTTTCTCCTTAATCTGCAATATTATAGACTTATTCTTATAAGCACCTAATTCCAGTTCTTTTTAAAGAATGACTAGGAACACTATACTTCTGAGACCTTCTGTATATTTCTGTATAGAAATATTTGAAAAACTTCTATCAAAGAAAACAAAGCTTTCAAGAATTGTCTCCCAATACTGGAAAAACACACTCTAAGAAGCAAGCTATGAAAAATATACTTGGTCAAGAGTAATTCTAAACCAAAGCATAATCTGGGTTTCAGTCTAACTTTGATAAGGAAGATATAGCTTAAACTGTAACATCCAATATCTAAGACCCTAAAATAGGAAGAAGACAGAGATTTGACTGATGATGTAGGAAACAAAGAAAAGAATAAAAGAGTCCTTGATATTAACCCGAGTAAGAGACTTACTTGACTGCGAGTTCCTTAGGAGTCCTAAAGTTTTAAAGATAACAATGTTAAATACAATAATATGTGGCAAGTTGTCCTGCTGTAGTTTTTTGTTTTGTGAGAAAATGAATCATGAAAGCACCAGCAAAGCCTTTTTCAGTAAACATAATACATTTCAGCAAACTCCTGTCAGTCAAAAATAAACTGAGACACTTTGCAAGTGGAAAGAACAGGAGCATCTCTCCTACAAGGAGAGGGTGAGGGAGCTGGACTTGTTCAGCCTGAAGAAGAGAAGGCTGCGAGGGGACCTTTTAAATGTTTATAAATATCTCAAGGGTGGGTGTCAGGAGGATGAGGCCAGACTCTTTTCAGTGGTGCCCAGTGACAGGACAAGGGGCAACATCACAAACTGAAGCATAGGAAATTCCTGCTGAACATGAGGAAGAATTTCTTCCCTCTGAGGATGACGGAGCACTGGAACAGACTGCCCACGGAGGTTGTGGATTCCCCTTCTCTGGAGATATTCAAGACCCGCCTGGACAAGGTCCTGTGCAGCCTGCTGTAGGTGACCCTGCTTCAGCAGGAGGGTTGGACTAGATGATCCACAGAGGTCCCTTCCAACCCCTACCATTCTGTGATTCTGTGATTCTGTGAATCACTTCAAAGTTCAGACTAGTTCAATGTGCAAGAGAAAAATAAATGGAGGAGAGACATCAGATGAGACAGGATCGAAAGGTACAATTCTGGAAGAAGTTTTGCACCTTCAAAAGGCGTACTGAGCCACACATCCTTGTATTGAGTTCTGTGGGGTGGTTGCATGCTTATTTCACTAGATAAAACAGAAAGAAGTCTTTTTAGCAGCAGAATATCTGAGTGAACCTGTACGTGTGTTTACTTCCTAAAGTGACTCTAGCCTATAAACCAGGTCTGGTTAGTCAGACCTGTTGGCAGGAAAGAAAAAAAGTTCCCCATCTTCTGTGACTTGCCACTCATGGTGGGACCCTGAATTTCAGAACAAGTTTAGCTAACACCACAAATAGGGTTGTCGGGAAGAAGACAGTGAAATCCTTAATTTCTTAAATTAAATTCTTAATTTAATTGACTACGCTGTAACACCATAGAGAGATTCTCAATTGGAATGAAATTCAGCTGTGTAGAAAGTGAAAGCAGACTGAAAATCCAAGATCAATATTCTGGTGGCTTCCTGTTTTAAGGCAGGAGAAAGAATTTTCAGGGCTCATGGACCTTTCTATGACCTTCACCTTCAGGTGGAAAATCCTTACGAGTTACTTGTTTGGATTCTAAAACTACTTTGAGCTGACAATAGGTATTTGTCCATGAGTCCACTGCTAATACATTCAGATAAGCAGAGCTAACAAGCATACCCCTAGAAAAAGGCCTTGTCATTACAAGCAAAGGTTACATTTGCAGTGTATGTTGCAAGTCAATACAATCTTATTCTTGCTCAGACACTGGGCAGAAATCAGCTTGATCTGCCTAGGTGCAGAATGGAGAAAAAAATGACAAATGACTGCATTCATATGATGTCAAGACCAAAGCAATCAGTAAAATATCCTGCTGATATATAGGAGCTTTTAGCAGATCTAATTTAGCGCTATATTAGCACTTCTTCATCTGTTCCTACCCTTACCACTTTTGACTGCCATGGATCCCAGGAGACTATGAGTCACTGCTGAACATCAAACTGCTGCTCAGTTTTTAAAGTCAGGTGGTGTTCTGGGCCCTCCTTATTACACATTTCGCCAAAATATGTATACATTGTTCTAAAGAAATAGTAAAATGTGTTTTAGTAATTCTTCTGTACTAAAGAAAAATCAGTTTCCAATAGGTAGTTTTAATATGAAGAGTTCTGCAAACAAATTAAGTTCAAAAGAAAGAAGGAATCATAATTTCTAACACCTTCCTCCCCCCAGTATAGACAATTTCTGCAGGTCACTCCTGAAAAGAAGATCAGATATGGGTAGGATTCAGGAATTTTGTGGCTCACCCCAAAAATACAGGTGTTTTTCTTCCTGCAGTGAGCTCCAAAGCTACATTGATGGTCCTGGATGGATGAAAAAAGGTGTCAGAATTTTTACTGTCATATAAACTTGTAGGTTTTTTTGCCAATTAAAACACTAAAATAAAAGGACAAGACACTAGCTAAAGAAAAGCTTAGATGTGAATACCCCTTTTAAATTTATTTAAATAAAAAAACATAGATATTTTATGCCATTTCAGATGTACCTATATAATCTTACTAGCCTTCACCTACCAACCAGAAAAGCATGCTTCTCCATAGGTCCCATGTCCTATGTGTCATCCCTGTGCTGATGTGTCAGATAACTATGGACATCTAGAATGGTAGTAGGCACCCACAAGCCAGCAAGTAAACAGAATGCAGCATGTCAGAATACCATTTTTCAGAACTGATCACGCTCACATGCTGTCATTTAAGGGCAATGTTTACATGGATGCACGTCAGCAAAACTATATCTTCTTAACCTAAAGTCTGGAAAACAGCTTCCTGAGCCAATCTCTATTATTAATTTTCTTCTCAATAATGTAAGTCTATTTCTTTACACAACAGCTATTTTGAGGCAAAAATGGTGATTACTGAAAAGGAACAATCCTTAGTTTACAAATAGAAGTACATTCTTTACTTTGACCTTTGAACAACTCTGAAATACCATTGCAAAAGTGTGGAAGAGTAATGAAACAAACCTCACTTGGTCGCCTTTACCCAGCCAATCGCCCTCTACCTTGTCACCAGTCTCATAAGGTTGAAAGATTTTTATATCAAATCCCTGCAATTCTTCAAACATTCAGTACTTCAGTCCATTAAACTTTTAAAAAATAGTAGATGAGCTAAAATGAAATCTTTCTGAAGCACTCAAATGATGCTGTTCAGGGTGGCTACATCATATACGCTATAAGGGTCTCATGGGGAACTTTCCACTCTAGCACCAGGCAGAAGTGAAATGTGCAAGAATGGATGAAACAGAAAAAGTAGAGGCTTTGTAAATAACAGGAAAATTAGATAGACCACATTTAGTATTAGACATCTATTTGTGTTCTAGGTTAAAAAATATAAGCATTAGATTTCATGCAAGAAAAATGCCTACCTCAAATTATTGTATTACAGGCAGTCATGTCCTGCTAGCCGCATTCCTAGATGTCAATCTGCTTAGCTCAGAGACCTGCACAAACCAGAAACAGTAAATTACCAGGATCCCACTGCCTCCTAATTGACCAAACAGTAATCAATAACAATTTTGTTTATCCACACAAACTAAAAGTCAGGAGGCTAAAAGACCTTGTGATGGGTCATTAAATGTCAACATAATTTTCCCTTCTCAATACTCAGACACCAATGTGAGGAAAAAAGACTATGCTCCAGGTCAGCTTTTTTTAAATATAGGTTGGCAAAGCTGTTGTAGAAATAGTCAAGTAATTTTCTACTTCGGAAATACATTACTTCATCTAAAATAAAATGTTTTTTGTGAAAGTGTCCAGCTGAGAAGGAGTTACCTTTGGGAAAGCTTAACTCTGATGCAAAATAACATTTCGGAACAACAGAAGGGTCAGGCATCTCAAGAAAGTAATGGCCTTTCTCTCAGGACAGCTATTCCAAAAGTTATTGCATGCATTTCTAACCACCATGCTACTGAATGTAACAGCACTTGGTGAATTTGACACTTCTCTCTCTCTTACTTTTACCCTTTTTTGTTTCCAGCACCTCAGTTTTCTCAGTTGCCCAGGTTTTATAACTGTTTCATATGAAAATATGTGGAAAGAGCATAAAGATAGGTTTTAACACTGGTACACCCACTCAGAAAATGTGATCCTTTTAGCATTACTTATGTCACAAAACACAGAGCAATCCCATTAGATTTGGAAGAATTTTTCTGTCAAAAATTAGTACATTAATCTGCTTACTTTCAGAAAAAAATCTTTTTATTGGAAAAACTTTTGGATGGCAGATACATTTGTTCAGTATCAAATGCATGGAGGAGTTTGATGCATGGACGGAAAATACAGTTTATAAGACAGAGTGATAACACTATGCACCACCACTCAGCTTCCCTGTTGATGACAGAAGGAGATTCTCAAAAAAATAACAAGCATCTAGTAAAAGCTGAGTAAACTCAAGTTATTCTGGCTACGTCTGATAAAAACTCTCCAGAAAGAAAAACTTGGTGGGTAAACACAGGGAACTTCCTGTAAAAGAAACAGCCTTTCTCTTGTTTGCAATAGCTCAATGATATTAAATTGAAACTTAGACACTACTATTCTGAAGCAGAAAAGAACATATCACAGCCCCTTTAGAAGACCTACTCTTAGGCAACAGTAGTTGCCACTATTTCAAGAGGGCAGCATTCTTTATAACACAGCTTCCTGGCTACAGTTTGATAAACACATATATGAAAGCATTTAATTTCAGTCTCCAACAGCAGTGTGGATTTTTCCCTGAAACAGAAATGTGATGCCTTGTTTTATGAAGACAGACTTGTCTGCTGGAGAGCTAGCAACAGAGAGTTGCAAGAGGTTCTGCTTTGGTACTGCAGCTCACTGAATCACATTAAATAGCAGTCACTTATTTCTTCTAAGCTACGGGCAAGTAGCTTTTTGCTCCAGCAAGACATAGTTTAAACACGAAAGACCCATTTAGCATTATGTGGGAAGAAAAAATATGTCTTTCACATCTCCTTCAAAGTAGAACCTTTTCGTTATTGAGTCTGCCCACACTCTAAAGCAGCTGGGTGAAGTCTGTTCTACCCGCCTTCCCGTATCACAAATTATTAACCTCTAACTTCTGAATTAGACAAAATAACTATAGAAATGCCACTGTTCTTAACAGCACTTCATTATGAAAGACACTCATCAGACCTTCCTTTACTCAATAATAAAGAGGTGGCATCCTTCTCCCAAGTGCTCAGGTCCTTTCAAAATCCTGATTAAACAAACCTATGCCTTGAAAGCAAGCATTCCATGCTCTCGAGGTACCCCAGAAACAGCTATTGTTGAAAAAATACCTGAGCATTACCATATACCTAGTTTAGAGAGAATCACAGATAACCCTAAAAATTCACATATGTACATAAACTTTTTGAGATAATAGAAGTGGAGAGGTAAGAGAAAGTAAAACTTCTCTAAAGTTCCTAACCTGGGACTTTGGAGACCTTGCATTCAGAAGTCTTGCTTCCATATTTCGCACCCGGAAATAATACTTCCCAATCTTATATCAGGATTTCTGAAAAAGGTCATGGAAAATACCATGAGAAGCCCAGGTACCATGGCTATAGATGTCTCAAAGAGGAAATTTCAGGAACAGAGGAGCAGTGAGCAGAGACATAAGGAATTTTTAACAAACAGCATTGATACTGGCTGTAATTTTACTGAGCACAGAAGAAAACATACCTTTCAAAAAGGATTAAAATGTTAAAAACAAAAGGAGACTGAAAGCCGGGAGACTAAACTAAAAGCGTACAGGAAAAACATGCTTGCTGTGGTGTTCCTAATAGTTCAGCAAACACAAAACTATTAGAACTGCTTTTAGAAGGAGGATTACTAAATTTAAGAGACACATGAAAATCTGGGAGGTTTTGTGTGTTAACACTCCCTAACTTAAGACTATTTTTCCACTTTACTGTATTAAATTAACACTTGTATTGTGATGACTTTAGAAAAAAAATTCAAAGAACAGAAAACTTCAAAAACCAAAGACTATTTTTTCCCAGGTTTACATGCTACTTCTAAAAATGTGTACCTAGCAAGTTTTAACAGCCTGGCAACAAAATATTTGTGCAAAGTCATATTTAATTAAACAGCCAAAGGCTGTAGTCACCTAATTATATCACTAAGCTTAGTCTTGCACTGATTCATTAGGAAGAGATTCAGACAGAAGCTAACAGGGAGTTACTGGCTGTGTCCTGAGAAATATGAACACTTACTCCATTATTTGCTTCTCTTTGCAAATTAGTTTGTAGAGCTCAGTCATTGCACGAGGTACTTGCTAGCTAGCAAAACCACACGCTCTTAAACAGACAAAGCCGCACTTACATTGAAAAGAACATACATGTATCTAAAGATTTCATCAGCTGGCTCTTAAAGTCATATGAATCTCATTAGTTTTGGTTCAATTTAAGTTCAGTGATTTCTATTCATTTTCTTCCAAGTCTGTCCTTCCATCCTGTGGGAATTCATCCCATTCCTCCTTAAATTATTCCTTCTGCCTTCATATATGTAGTCTGATTATAGCCACATTCTGTCTCCATATGACTCTTGAGCTGCTTGTCCTCGGCTGTTACAAGGCTCCGAGAATCCCAGAAATATCATGGTCAAGATGAAACTGCCTATTTTGAACTATTTTACTAAAAATTTGATAAGTTATTTATACCTATCTTTTCTTCTTTGCCTTTACAACACCTACCACAGAAGTTCTGATCCACATAAGCGGGTGCAGCAGCTGGTGCCAAGCCCCCAGCATCTACACTATATGCTCTTAGAGGTTTTTAGTTCAAATTAGATTTTCTCTGGTCCCCTAAATTGGTAGTTCCCACCTCACACATGCTTCAAAGCTGTGCAATGGCCAATTACTGCTTTTAAATCTCACTAGAGGCTGAAGTGCCCCCAGTAAATATCCGGCCCAGAGCTCCCAGTTTAACTGCCTCAGAGAAATCTAGTGTGACCTTAGACCAAATCATTCTTCCACCTAAAACACCGCAACATGGTGACTCATTTCAAAACCACACTACAAAAAGGCTGCTATCATCTCAGCCTTACTAACACAGTAAAAAGAAGTAAGGAATAAACCTGAATGAAAGTGTGATTATACAGTGAATCCTAAAACCAGGTATCTCAGTGGCAGAGGTCACATATGAAAAATTTTGCACAGCTACTGAATTGCACACAACAGAAACAGCCTCTTCTTTAACGTCACAGATCTAGCAGTGAGGCAGCCCACAAATCCAGGTTCTGCACAAAACCAGTCAACAAACTGTCTTGCCCTTACAAAATATTGTTCAGGAATGTGTATCAGTTATACTACAAGATCAGTGAAAACTTACCAGAACACCTCATTCAACCTTGTGGGTTTTTTTGGCTTTTGTAGCACAGTAAATTGAAATTGCAATATTGCTGCTAAAATAGTTTCTCTGATGTTTCCCAAACTATATTTTCTAGTTTTCATTTAATGATATAATGGCAACTCTTCTTTTTTATTCAGTATGGATTGTCAAAATATCTGAGTACAGATAATCTCCATTTCCATAGTTTATGTCAGAAGCCAAATATGAACCACATTCTTGGTGAGCATTTTTTTTACTTGGAAGACTCTGATGTTTACTCCTCAAAGCAGAGTCACCCTGATATAGGCTTTTGCAAGGTTGGTTGAATGAAATAATCCAAGCTGTTTACAGCAGAAAAATATTGTTTGAGGGAATATTATTTATCGTATGGAGCAGAGCTCATTCCAGGCTGCATTTCCAACACCATGAAACAGAAGGCACAGAGCTCCAGTGTGATTTTAAGCCTGCAGCACAGCTGTCATAGGAAACCTGTCTAAGTATTCATTAGTCAGTTGTCAGGAGAAGTCAACCTTTTGTTCAAGGTACCTGATACCCTGAGAAAACAAAAGCAAAGAAAGTAAATTAAACATGCACTGCTGATAGGCTTTTTAATGACGAGGTCAGAGAATTTCATTTACGCAAGGCAGCCAGCAAAAGAAAAATACAAATTCAGATGGTAATTCAGAACTCTAATTTCCCAGACTGCCACCAATGACTTTCTAATGGAAGTAGAAAGGCTTGGTTTCCTGGGCTGGTTACAATAGTAATTATATACACTCTCTTCCACACTGGCAAATCTATAACTGAGGAGCACAGTGGGACAAATGAAGATCCTTTATCCCTTGCTGTCAAGGAGACACACTGCTACAAGGTAGCACAAGAATAATATGAATTAAAGGAGGAACTGAACTTACTAAGCAAACACATCGCTGCCACAACCGCAGTGTGTCTTAATTGAGCATATACAAAACCAACCCAGAAAACAGGATATAGCCAACGCACTGGTACAGTTTAGGTTACAGAGTTACTCTGAGGAAAATCACAGAATCACAGAATCACAGAATGGTAGGGGTTGGAAGGGACCTCTGTGGGTCATCTAGTCCAAACCCCTGACAAAGCAGGGTCACCTACAGCAGGCTGCACAGGACCTCGTCCAGGCGGGTCTTGAATATCTCCAGAGAAGGGGAATCCACAACCTCCCTGGGCAGCCTGTTCCAGGGCTCCGTCACCCTCAGAGGGAAGAAGTTCTTCCTCATGTCCAGGCGGAACTTCCTATGCTTCAGTTTGTGATGTGCCCCTTGTCCTATCACTGGGCACCACTGAAAAGAGTCTGGCCCCATCTTCCTGACACCCACCCTTGAGATATTTATAAACATTTAAAAGATCCCCTCGCAGCCTTCTCTTCTTCAGGCTGCCCAGCTCCTTCAGCCTCTCCTCATAGGAGACATGCTCCTGTCCCCTCACCATCCTTGTAGCCCTCCGCTGGACTCTCTCCAGTAGTTCCTCATCTTTCTTGAGGTGGGGAGCCCAGAACTGGACACAGTACTCCAGATGGGACCTCACTAGGGCAGAGTAGAGGAGGACAATAACCTCCCTTGACC
>Ga0065711_1028386_pt1 | contig 41568 bp, 21 predicted proteins | sample Hoacrofraction12_FD_59098 | JGI IMG/M metagenome (GOLD analysis project Ga0065711, IMG submission 59098) | Hoatzin crop microbial communities from Cojedes, Venezuela - Epithelial fraction 12 v2 (version 2) | ecosystem: Host-associated > Birds > Digestive system > Esophagus > Crop | place...
AAAAAAAAAAAAAAAAAAAAAGGAGAAAAAAAGCCACTGTGGTCATTGGCTACTTGCTCCTGGAAGGTATATACAGTATATATTCCAGTATTCTATATATTGTATCTTAAAAAACACCCTTCCATTTTCTTGAGAGTTTTGTGTCCACCAGTTCCTATCAGGTTTTTCCCTCCAAACCAGAGCCCCATAATTATAGACATCAGCGGGTGACCATTGCGTGTTCTAATCTGGAGAACTAAAACACTGATTTCTTGTAGTTCTGACCAGGAAACTTGTAACACAGGCTGACCTTGAGATCTTTTTCCATGGTCTTAGATAAAACAATGAAAGTTTTCAAACCTCAGAAGGAAGGAAAAGGAGAATGAAGGTAGTTTCTAGAAAGAAGTTCCTCTGGGGAACATCAACATTGTCAACATGAAGACTGCTGTCACTACTAAAGCTTTAATATTCAGAATATTGCCAAGAGTCTGTAAGAGAACACTTCCTAAAGCAGAGAAAGATAAAACCAAACACTGCTTTGGATTTAGTTAGTACAGAAAGATCTAACCATAAAACAGAATCCGGATTTTGACAGCATGCACTAGTCACGTTTGGATCCAGTATTGATTTTGGCCCTAGAAACAATTATTTTGATATTTTTAAATAACCTTTAAAAAAATATCATTTTCATAAGTTACTGTTTCCAGCTCTTCTCAGCAGTCTGAACAGAAACTGGCTTTTTTGTTTTCTTCTTATTAACAATGGCAAGCAGAGATACCATTTAAAGTGACTGTGGGAACCCGTGCTTTCAGAATAAAACATCAAACATCATGAGCCTTGTCAACAACGTACTCTGCAGCTTCAGCAAAAGACAAATTGGTAGAGCGGGGAATAAAACCCACAAGCCCCAACTCCCACTAGCTTGTTTAATTGTCCGGACTAACTGCTTCTCAAATACAAAAGCTGCTCGCTTCTACACGTCACCACCAAAACTCTGTAGAATGACGAGATCCCAACATTACACAAGAAGTTGACACTAATGGGTCCCACAGAATAACATAAAGTTGGAGTCAAACTGTCACGTGATCTAGGCTTCAACATCAAAATTAAGATTTTTATCATTAAAATGTTAGAAGGCAAACCCATTTTTCAATGGAAGGAACAGCACATGAGTTAGATGTTCCACAGGAATGACCAGATGTGAAACACTTGAGAATGCTGGCTGCTGTACCCTTTGCAGTTAACCTGGTTGGAAGGAACTGACCGACCACTCCCCTCAGTCTTGAGGACTCAGATATGTTCTAAGATTTGGATCATGCAAAGTTGTTTTCTAACCACAAACAGTAGACATGACAAAAATATATTCAAGAAAAAAATTTTCCTAGTGACTAGTAAAGTGTGAATAAGTGGTTCTGGCTGATAGTTTGTAGCAGTTATCAAGCGTGTCTTCAATTAGGTTGCAATCCAGAAACAGTTTAGAAAAATAGCAAGACTCTTCTTGGTTAGAGCTCTTAAAATATATAAACACAAATATTTCTTATTCTAAACATGCAATAATTGGAAAGCAGTTTATTTACTGCAAACTAAACAATTTATTTAAAATTCTTAGCTTGTTTTCAAAACAAGAGCTTCTGGCTTAGGGAGTTATACAAAGAAGGTGTGCTCTGTATTGTTGTAATATACCTTAACTACGTAATTGCTGAAAAGTTTCCTTCGCAACATTTAATGGGCCTGTACCCAGAAGATTATACTTAATCAGAACATGTGCAACGCAAAGTTTGCACCAAGAAAAGACAAGAGCAGGAAAATGTACTAAAAAAGAGGCAAAACAAGTCAGCAGCCCCCCACCTCAAACAGAAAACATAGGCACAAATTTTTAGACAGTCACTAATGTCAAAACCGTATTTCCCACGGCAGAATCCTACCACCCCCCCCGAAGACAGCCACGCTACTCCTCTGACTTCAGAATGGTGAGCATTTCATTTCATGTGCCTTTCGGTGAGGGGAGGGTCAGAGCACAGCACAGATAGGCAGATGGTTAAAATTAGCTGTTCCTGGTGTCCACCCTCTTATGATCTCCAACAACACATCTAATCAACTGTGTTGCAATTAATTGCTGAAACTTCCCATTACATATGGACAAACCTTTCCAGATGTATCCATTTAAGAGGAAAATTTAGGAACTGGCACAAATCCACCTCTCTCAATGTGCCTTCCTATTTTGGATTTATTTTTAATCTTGCACCTCTCCTTTTTTCCAGATAACTTTCATCCCTCGTTCCATACTCCTTCCTCTCAGGGAAAATGCATGGTGACAATATATACTGCACGGCAGCAGGAGGAATGAAAGGTTTATTTCAAAGTTGCTCTGTTCTTTTTTGTGTGTGTGGTTTTGTTAAGTACATACCATATTTCTGAAATCCAGCTAGGAAAACCTAGAAAAATCTTCCAATTATAATCCTTGATATTTCCCCTGAAGCTAAACCAAAGCCCCTTTGAACTAGAAAAGTGTCTTTCAAAAATGAGAAGGGCAAGACCTGAACTTTTCTACCTGCAGTCTTCTAGTACAAGATTAGAGTTGGGTTTTTTTTCCCTCCCCCTTGAGGAAGAAAATACACTGATTTTTAATACAACTATTTTTAGCTAATCCAGCTTTTCTTTTTATCCTCTGTAGCCAATGCCTGCACTAGTCATTTGAGCATTATTTAAGTTATATGTCTACATCAAAAGTAACAGCTTCCCTTGTGTATATTTGTTGGCTGTGCAGAGGAGATAAATAAGATTTTGCAGTGCTTCTTGTCAAAAAATCCCATTGTCACAGGCATGTTTGTTGATCGATTTTCCAAAGTATGTAAGTTACGGATTAGCCTTTGCTCATGTTTAAAAACAGTTTCTATTAGGAAGTCAATGCTTCATAAGGTGCAGATGAATTTAGTATGTGTGAATTCATCTGGTGCTCTCTCAAATGGGTCCATGGTGGGGTTGCAGGGTGATTTCAGGGAGGACACCATTCATCATTCTTGCTTACGTGGTAGCTAATGGTCTTCTCCCCACGGCCCCAGGCGCTGTTCGTAACAAGACCATAAAGATTGAGCCTGCGTATGTGTTGGTTAGCATAACTACTCTAATGCAGGTGGTATAGAAAAGTTATAGGTGGCATAAAAGTGAGTATTCTAGTGTGAAGTATCATAACAAGGTGCAGCAAGGGCTTAATGCACAGAAAGGGAATCATTCCGATTTTTCTAATAGGCTTTTATACCCAGATGAAGAAAAGCAGTTCAGCTTCCCACATCTTTTAAAAGTAGCACGCTTTACATAAAACCTATTGCCTTTCTGCTTGATCTATGGTTTTAAACATAATATTATGCCCTGAATCTGAAGTAAAAAGGTAATAAAGACACTGTCTTCTGGGACCAGCAGAGCAATGAAACTTCCATTTTCATAACTCACCAAACCCGAGTACAGCTTACCAAATCTATTCTCATGGAGTGTTTAACAAATAAACCAAGGGAAACACATTCAAGTGAAATAATGCTCAGTATTTTAATTTGAGGTCCGTGTAAGGACAAGCAATCATGCATTTTGTTTAATTGCTTCACACTTACTCCTGTTTTTAACACCTCTCCAGCAAATTAGACGAGAATCTTCAATGTGTTACTGGTGGAGTTGCGTCAAAGATCATGTATTACCCACTCTGTATGCTCCAGCAAAAGTCCAGAAGCTATACAGAAGACAAACTGGACCAGAGTGAAGGGAAAAGCTTATGAAAGGAAGTCTCATGCTGCATTATTTAAGTTAAGATTAGATATTCCTGCTACAGAAGCACTCAAAGGCCTTAACCAGTATAAGTTCCTTGCTACATCCAGGAGAGGCTGGATGGCCAATTGGTTAAAGCACGAGCATAAAGCTTTACATTTGAATGCCCCTAGCATCTCAGAGCTACAAGGTAACCAGAAAAGTCCTCAGCCAACTGCTCAAGCATTTCTGCATTCTTAGTTAACCCACAATCTTAACATAAAGACCTCTTACTGATCAAATGCCAATACACAGAGTACTGCCAAGTGGAAGACTGTGGACACCAATTCTTCAGGCACGAAAGCCCAAAGTGTCATGATTTACTCTTGTGGTGGGACTAGCACTTCTTCATCTCTCAGACACATCGCAAATATAAATACACACAAGACTGAAGGGCAATCAGGTACCGTAGTTTCCAAGGGCCACTTTAGATGGCACAGCTGGTTTGTGCTGGATGCATCTGGGAAAGCAAGAAGCTGAAATGTGAGAATTCAGGAGGAGAGTAGGAGAGTATTCTTTGGCTCACAGGACACTGCCCGGCCAGAAGAATCCCCATATTTCTCTCTCAAAGTCCCAAAATACAGGACCGGAAGCAGGGTAGAATTTTTTTAATGAGTTCTCACAAGGAGCACAAGAATGTTGGTGGGTGCTGAGCTGGGCTCTCTTGTTCACTCTCATTGAGAGGCATGAGCCTTTGGACCACAGGCTAGCACTGCCTTTGCAATGATCGCTCTGGGAGATCTGAGAATGACTCATGTTGGCCTAATTAGCATGGAAAAAGCCACCAATATGTTCTTTCTTGAATAAGGGATGAGATAGAACTACACTGTGGTAGTCAAAGCCTGTTTTCTGAACATGGTGAATATGATGTGGAACAGCTCAAACATTTTATGATCACCACCAAAGGGAGACAAGAGTCTCACTCAGGGCTTAAATCACCTACATTTGCAGGTATTGAAAAAAAGAGGCATTGCCTTATTAGTTTGGCATTGACAAGCTGGACAATTTCCTCCACTTAGCAGGCAGCATCTCAGTGAGAGGTAAGCCTGGTGGCAGCTTTCAAGCTGTCTATTGTAAGGTATGCACTTCAAAAGAATATGTATTTTAGCAACTAAAAATTAAAACACGGGAAACAATTTTATATAGAAAAAAACCACTGTGACAGCAAAAAAAATTGGCTAGCATTCAGAAGCACAGCTCTTTAAGCAAGTATTGATTGACTGATTCATTAGATGTATAGAAGAGCTATTAAGAGGGCAAGGGCACATATCCAGATGGATAGGCACTCTCAACACGACTTCAGAATGCATCTCAAAAGCAACCATACAAATTAAAGACATCCCATCACAAGTCAACACAATCACATCAGCTCCATACCCTTTCATTTGTCACTTCCCTACTGTCTCACTAATTTCAGGGGCTGTCAGTGGGGGGAAAACTGAATGCTGTGATGTGCCTTGACTTCACAATGTACCCTGACTCAGACTCTGTTTTATTCAGTCTGAGAAAAGAGGAAGCACTTTCAGACCAGGTGGCAAGAGCTTTTCAAGTATGTCAGTACCTTTCTTCACTCATTTTAGTCAAGGAGGCTCCAGTTCAGATAACCCCTGCTGATCGCAGCCAAGACTAACTTTGTAAGGTAATCAGGAGAACGTTAGTACTGAGATGTAGATAGGTATATTATTCATATGTGCTAATATGTGACATCTCCTGAAACAGCCTGAATTTGCCTTGAGTTCATGATTTTTTACCAACCCAGGGAAAGTTCCACTGAATGTTACCAGGAACATTATTTGCTTTGAAAGAGCAAGCGTGAATTTTTTACATCCGCCCAGCTATACATCTCAATGTAAAATCAATTCCAATAATGCCATTGAACATAACCTATCTGAAAATTACTTTCTTGTACCATAGTTTTCCCTGCGAGACCCTGCAATGCTTGAACTGCTAATGTTGAATCTGAAGTCTCATGACTATTATGCAGCATTACTCTCCAGCTGGGAGCCTTGGCAAGGCAACATATCAACATCTTCATGAACTTAGCACTTCACATTAAGGAGAGGATGTGAGATTGTCAACTCAACGCTTGCAGTGCAATCTCTTTCAAATTGCCCTTAGAAATCATTACAATATGACTGGAAGCTCTTCACAGTCACATAAATAGGATATATTAGATTCAGCGGTTACAAAAAAAGTCAAAGGGTACTTATCATGTCCTTTCACCCAAATTAATATTGTCACATTTACTTACTAGTACTTAGAGGATATTGGTGAAATGTCTTTACCATCTGTTTTGATTCAGAAGTACATTGTTAGAAGGATTCTTTCATTTTGTCTTTACTGAAGCTATCCTTCAATTGACACAGAGTTACTTTCTAGCTGGCCAGATATTTTTAAAGTTACAAATATGTGTCACCCTAGTGTCCAATCCTCAAGACATACCTTCACCTCATTAAATTAAGTGGAGACTTGTCCTAGGTTCACCACAATGGCAGGATTTTATTTTAAAACTGGAAGAACTTTGAATTCTAAGTGAAATTATCAGAAGTATTTAAAAATATTTGACAGGGTTTTAAGGATGAACAGAAATTCTGAGTGTTTCCTCCTACTCACAGAGCCCGTGTAGCTATATAAATGATTAAAGATAAACCAAGAAGAACAGGAATTCAGCACTAAAAAAATAAAATCAGAGCCCACTGGAAGTCTCATAGTCCTTTGAACTGGTATACTTAATCTATTCATAATCTACATTTTGGGTTAGGTAGAGAAGAGGAAATTTCATGTCATCCTCATGATCCATATCTCAGAAAATCTCAGAGACAATCTGGAAGTCTGGGCATCATAAGGATGCACCCTACAGGCAAGAACTATCTGCCAGATATTGCCTACACCATCAACTTCAGTTAAAACCAGAATGAAGATCTCTTCATTCCAGTACTTCACACTCAAAAGTATCGCACAAGGAGCTAAAAGCCTTTTAACATTGAGTGCTCAGATCCTCTATAATTGTACAGTTTCATATCCCTACCAGCAATCTGAGTAAAACATTGTTTGCATAATAGGTATGGTTTCTTACACGTGAGATCTGAACACACAACAGCAGAAGAACTAACTGCAATTATAAAACCACACAAGGACCACTTCTGTGCACAATACAGTGGCAAAAACCTAAAGGACCAGAAACCAAGTGTAATCTTCATGCAAAATACAAACTTTGGCAGCATGTCTGGCCACCTGAGACAGTTCCCAAGGGTCTCAGGTAAAAAACAGAAATCTGACATCAAACACCCAGCCATCCTTTCATCTAATTACTTCCTCTCATTTTATTAGCTTTCTGCTAGCTGAGTTGCATAAGCCATTCCACTGCATGAGAAAGATCTGTAGCCATGGAAATATTTTTTCTCTGAAAGCATACTCACTTACTTCGTGAAAAATGCATAATCCTCCCTGGCAAAGAGCAGGGATATTGGATGTTTGAAGTATGCAGACTGAGCCTAGGGTATAACTTTTACACTGTAGCCCACAGTGTGGGACAAAAATACAAAATGTGCTCTTGTTGTGGGGGACAGCTGGCACAGCTCTTGTCTAAAAACAGACAGGTTTGCCTGGAGCAAAGGGGGAGCACCTGGTTTTCCTTTCTCTGTGCTTGGCAAGCTTTGGGAGACAAGGTAACGGATCTGGGGTGGTCCCATGGCTGCTTTTCTGCCCCTTCCCTCTTGGAGGAGCTGACACCTGGAGGCAGGTATATAGAGGAAGCAGTTGCTTCATTCGTCCAAAATTCAAGGACTGTTGTCTCCAGAGGAGTTAATGGAAGTGGAACTTGCTGCCTTCATGTGGAGAAGAACCTACCCCAAGGTATTAGTCACTTAGTTCTGTGAACTTGGGTACCAACTACAAACTATCAGAGTTTTAGGTATTAGTCACCTTTTTCTCTGTTTTACTAGCAAAAGAAAGAGTTAATAATGCTATCTTTTATTTCAACTATTTGCAAGCAGCAGCAAAACACCCACTACATTTGATAATCTTATAGTCTGTATTAGTAGATTGACTCTGGGAGGTCATCTCAAAATATGAGTTATGTGGCAATAAAGTTGCAAGACCCCACGAGACCTAGTTCTGCTCTTGAAATCAGGGGGTATAAGCCTCTTCGTAGCAACTTGGGAAAAATAAAACAGTGACATTTCCTCAGAGTTGAGCCAAAACACCTGCATGTGTCCTACAGAAATTATTATTTTCTTTCCTTCCACAAATCACATTCAATTGCACTTGTCTGTCGATATTGGGAACAGGACACTTAATGCAGGTGAAGTGAGGACTCTACAGATCACAGTCAATCATGCAGATTCCAGACATCCATAAACATTTCTGTTTTGTTTCCATCACTTCAGGTTGCCCACAAATTCAGTGATGAATTTATGGAATGAGACACCTGTGACTCATCAAAGTTTACTTTTCACGGCAGGCAGCAAGATAAAAATAATTCTTGGCTATCATGATTGGATTGCAGTGAAGTGCCGTGTCAGGTTGAACTCAGCTAAATTCAAGGGTCCATTGAAAACATGCAGAATTGCACCTTTCAAGAGCAATTGCTAAATTCTGGGGGCTTGTTGCAAGCCTCAAGGAAGCAACAACCTATTATTTAAGCAAGTACTGCAGTAGACCAGGGGTCAAACTGAGATCCCGGTTATTAATTACCCTGCAGCTTCAAGGGTGACAGCAGGAAAAACTGTCAGTACCAAACGGTCTACATTACACATGTGAGTGAGAATAGAAAGGATGACTATCTATCCGGTTCCTACTTCTGCTCAAATATCTACCTGAGAATGGAAGTCAGGACCTACTTCCCGTTCACCCCTTCTCCCAGTACTGATGGCCAGTCTCTGATAGCCAAGGGTCATCAACAGTCACCCCTAACCTGGAGGGAGAGTTTTTGGACCTGTAGAGTGCACTGCGACGCCCTTCTTGCACTTCTAAGTAAGTTCTTTCACCCCTTGGAAGTCACTGTGGAGAAGAGATATAGCACACCCAGGTCTTGCCCCAGCATGGAGTAGAGCTACAGATAGGGTGGGCATCCGGATCCCGGTTTATACATATCCGATGTAGTGAGCAAGTGAGATACTGTGACTTCCCCTTGATCGGAGTCCTGCAGTGATGGAGAACACATCAAACACTTAGTGGTTTGTTTTAGGCTGGAGTGGGAGGAGAAGGTCTGTGTCCACTTGAAAGCTAAGATAACACTGTTGCTACCTGAGTTCAGCTGCTCTGAGTGAAACACACATCACGGCTTCACCTCCTCAGGTGAAGGCATCCAGGGAACTAAACAGTAGTTTACTACAAAACATGGGCATTTGGGGTTCAGTCCAGATATAACGTGATTTTCCCAAAAGACCTCAGGCTAGTGCTGGGCAGGGACTAATTCTTCCTTCTGACAGACAGGAACCAGCAATATTGGGGAAGAGAAGGGACAGAACAGAGTATGAGATGTCAACAGCATGTTTTTGGGAACTGCTATAACTTCTAATTTTCCGCATATTCAAACAAGTTTGCAGGGCTTCTGAGCAAGTTGCTGCTGGTGAGCCATGATTTATTCTCCCTCAGATAAACGATTATTCCACTAAACACAACTATACAGTCAAAAACAGTTAAGCGTAGGTAAGATGATGCTAAACATATTACCAAAACAAAATAGGCTTTTTTTCTTTTTCAAATCTTTTGAAAGAACTGAGAAAGTATTCGAGAGACAACATACACTTTCCTTTAGTGTAATTTTCTCCCATTATCCCTCAGCCTTTGTCCTGCTGATGGGGATGCCACCACATGGAGCAATAGAGCTCCCGCTTTCCTCTAGTTATAACTCCTGAGAGGCTGCAATTCTTCCTGTAAAGTAACAGTAAATCCAAATAGGACCTGCTAAATCCTTGGTTGAAACAACAAATAGTCCTTTGCTACGTACAGAGATTATGAGTGCAGTAAGGGCTGATGTCCATTCAAACATGGCACTGAATGGATTGCTTTGCATTCTATAACCTAGCAAGCATGCAGCAGGCACCACGTTTGGGAAAAGCAAAACCTCTTGCAGTCTCCACCATTTTGACTACTGAGCTAGCAATTGACCTCAAAAAAACACAGGAGCAAAAGCAGAGAAGGGAAAAGAAATGCAAGGAAGAGCTGAGTGTGTTGCCATAGGTGGTATTTTTGTAAACCACTCCTGCCCCTGCAAGACACTTAGCTTTAAGTACATAGTTTCTTCCTCAGCAGCATTTTCTCTGCATTCTTTTGTCCTACTGCATAATATCTAAGTATCTAACCCTTTTGTGATAAGCACTACACACTTAGTACTAATCACGGTGGATTTTATTCCCTTGTTCTTTTTTGAGCTTCCCTTAATTTCTCTTCTTGTTTCTGATTGGATCAGCTATAATTGTTATATTGATTTTATATTTTTCTATCTGCAATTTATCAGTAGTATCTTTCCTGTTTGCTACTGCTCTTGACTGCAGAAACAGCCTGAATGAAGCAGAATTAGGTCTAGTCACAGCTGAGCTGTGGAAACCTGCTGAGCCATCATAGCTAGAACCCTGGATCCCAGAAACTGTCATAAATAAGAGCCATTATGAATAGTACCTCATGCCATTTCTGACTGTGAGCATATGGCAGCAGACTCTGTATGGCCAGGAAAACAATAACTACTTTATGCACCCATTTGAATGTTAATACAAGGAGCTTTTCTCTAATGTTACACAAAAACATCAGAGTTCCTAGTTAATGAATACTACGATTTCTCGGTTCTGCTTCAAAGCTTCTGTGAGTCTCACTCCTGTCCGTGAACTGAAAAGCCAGACCTAACATGAAGGTGAATTTCTTTTCTATTAGAAAAACAGGCAACATGGTGAGTATAGCTCCTGCAGGTGACTCTGCAGGGCTGAATGAAGCATAGGAATCTTCGTCCCCTTTCTGAGGCAAGTTTATCCTGGGAAAAACTAGCCAAATCACATGCAGAATAAGAGATGCAAATAAAGTAAATCAAATGTATCTGCACAAGTCTGAAGATCGGAGGAAGAGGGGAGGAAACGATCAGAGAGCAGGAGCAGTGGAGTGGAGGGAGTGGTGATCTCCAGAACGAAGCTTGGAGCACAGGAGAGAGAGGGGCATCTGCAACACTCTGCCTGCAGCCTCGTGCTGTCCTAGGGAATAGGGTTTAAGAAACTCTTAATTAACACATCAGTTCATATCCTAAAAATAAGTTACAGGAGCTGTGCTACCTTTGCTACAGGAAATCTCTCATAAATGCTCTGCCTCTTTTTCTAATATGAAAATGCTCTTGTGCCAACCCTGTCATTTCTGCTCAAAGAGTTCTTCTCCCCTCCTCCCCCCTCCCTTAGAGTCTGCTCCTCTGATAAATTTATAGATGACAGTTGTATCCTCTCTCAACCTTTGTTTTTTCTTGCCTGAAGAAACCACTCTTTCAATTTTCCTTTGTAAGATAGGCAGCTAAGACCATTGTGTGCTTCTTCTCACTCATTCCATCTTAAATTAATTTTTGAGAGATTATACACAGACATCCACACAGTATTTCAGATAAGGTCATACTGGAGCCTTGTACACAACATGGGAATCACTACACTAAAGCCAGAACATAATAGTTGATGACCCCAATGAGCTTTTTCACAGCCACGTCTGTAGCTGACTAAAACACATGACCTGGTTTTTCCTCTGCTCTCAGCTCAAGCGCCAGTTGGTTCCTGAAACTCTTGTTCTTGGTCCCAAAGTGCATAACTTTGCATTTTGTACTGTAATATTTCATCACATTTTTATCATTCCTGATCTCAAGGTCATCTAATTATTTCTATATAATATTATAATTCACATTTTTATTACTAATGTCCCACATTTATGCCACCAGAAAAAAATCATGAATTCACCCCTACTTTTGGTACTGAGGTCATTAATGAAAATATTAAATCAGAATATGCCCTAATCCTATAATTGTACTTCACTAGACGCTTTCTTACAGTTCCCCTTTCAGCATGGCCTTTTGCCAGCTTCCTCTGGGCCACCTTCCATTGTCACTTTATAATTCTTACACATCAATCTCCATCTTAACTTGATTAAGTTACTGTAAGTTTAACTAATATTTTCCCATCTGGCACAACTGTAGATGTTTTACAGAAACCTAGAATATTGCTTACACATGTACTATTTTTTTCCCCCCTTCAACTTTTCCATGCCATAGAAATGGGAAGGACTGAGCCAGGTCCGAGTAGCCTGCAATCCCACAGATCTGTTGGAGCTACACTACCAGGAAGAGGCAGCAGCTCAGCGGGCAGGAGGCTGAAAGGAACAAAGCATCATTGCCCTCCATGCAGTCAGCTCTGCCTCTCAGCAGGATCGGGGCATGAACCAGGTTTGGAATTCAGCCTTCTCAGCATCCTACACCATGACGTTGGTAGGGAAGGCTTGTCCATTTTTTCTCCTTCCTGTTGGGATGACAACAGACATCACTGCAAGAAGATGCTTTTGAATACTTCCTCCGTAAAAATCAATTTGTCCAGAAAGTGCAAAAGATTAAGAGGTTTGACTGGAAAAAGATTTCTTCCCATGCATACACACATGTGTTTTTAAAGCATCTTTCTTATTGTGCACAGTAGTAATTCCTGAAACATCACTAAAAAATAGCTCTTGAAAATAGTTTGTTCAGTGCAAACGGAGTAAAGGAAGTCCCAGGTCCTACATCCCTGTCAATTCATTCAGTGCTTGCAGCGTCCTAAGAAGTTCAAACTCCTGTTCTAGCCTATTTAAAGACTGTAGGAGCTATTCAAGATGAGAAAAATCACATTAAAACCTGCTGCAAAACTGGCTTGCTCTTGTTTGGTTTTTTTTCTCTTTGTTTTTTTTTTAAGTTAGCTTCAGAGCTAAGACTTGCCCTTTGTGCTGTTTTCCTCTGGTATTACACAAATCCTGTGAGTTTTTCCTGTTAGACCTGATGACCAGATTCCTTGGCCTGGCAATAAAGTAATACCCGTGCATGAGTCAGAAACAAAACTGTTGCATTTCTTGGCCTTTTTGTTAATGGTGGGGTACAGGCTCATTTAGGCTTTTTATCAAACTCTATATTGGGGGAGTAATGTGTATGATAAAGTGAAAAATTATGGGTTTGGTGTATGCAAGTGCATCAGAATAAGCCCTTGTTGTATACTGCACATCCAGTGAACTGCAGAGTTTGTGACTTCTGATTTTCATTTGTCAAAACATTTAGGATTTATGGAGTCTTGCTTTATGCTCCTATCATACTCCCATCTATGACTCAGGCTTACCGGTATTCTTTATTACAGCTAATGTTCTCTTATGTCAGTGCATGACATGAAAAACCTTTAAAAAGATAGCATAAAAAAAAGATTACCTTTTTTGTTCAAGGTAGACTACCAGCTCCTTTGGAGCCATTTACAGTTGACACATTGGAGTCTGGGGCCAATCTCACAGTATCTATACCACTGGCGACACAACAGACACTTTGCCACTAAGTATTAACTTCTTACAAACTACAGAAATATCTTCCTGTTCCAAATCTCCATGTTCCCCTTTTAGCCTTCATGTCCAAGATGATTCAAAGTATTACAAAGTCCTTGAGCACATCCCAGCTACACTGGTTACGCTCCCAGCAAAATTTGATCCAGACTTCAATAAGATAGATTTTCAAGGGCCATGGGTTTAGAGAGCCTGGAAAGTTTCTGAGGTCCTTTATGCCTCTCTTTGTCTTACGGCTTATGCAGTTGCTAACATAATGTAGGCTCTAATATGACAAGAAACAGAGAAAGCTGAGATAGTGAACCTAATCTCAACATCAATGCCTTTTTCATTTCATTCTTTATTAAAAAGGTCAGCTGTAATTAAGGTGCTTACTTATTTAAACACCTACAGATAACGACAAATGATCTTATGGAGAAGCACCATGAACACTTAGACAAAGATAAGCTAGATGTTTTCCAAATGGCTGGGTCTAATTAAATTTGTCCTAAGATTTTTTTACAGAAGTGGCTGAAGCAGTCTCGGATTGCCCCGCAGTTATCTGTGAGAATTTCAGAAAAACAGATGAAGACCCCAAAGACTTCAAATGGATAAAACCAGTGCTCCTTTACCATGAGGTAGAAAAGAGAATATTATAGATCGTGCAATTTCAGCTCTTGGAGAAACAGTGGAATAAACAGTCAAAGAATGTATAAGCAATTAAAAGAAAAAGGAGAACTAGAAACAGCCAACAAGGGTTTCATTAGGAACAAATTATGTAAAACCAATCCACTTTCTTTCCTTGGTAGGGTAAAAGGCTTGTATTCAGTAAGAAGTTGCAGCAGATACCGTATCTGGACTGTAGGAAGATTTCTGACTTTGTCTGCTATAACCTCCTCATGAACAACCCAAGAAATGCTGTCTAAACAAGACTAGAGGATGAAAACCAAGATGTCCAGGAAAACACATCCAGAGAGTCTACACATCCAGAGAGTCTACACATCCAGAGAGCGCATGCTGTCAGAGTTCAATCCCATGAAACGCATGCCTTCACAGAGGTGTATCCTCTCAATGTTTCATTTATGACCCAGATGATTAAATATAGGACATGTGTTAAATTGGCAGGTCTGCAAACACATTATGTAAAAGACAAATTAAAGTGTTACATTTAGGTGAGAATGACAGGCTCTACAGCTAGACGATGTAGTACTGGCTTGCTAGCACTCGCACAGAGCAAAAGTTAGGAGCCTGTGAAGAAATACAAGATGAACAAGAGCTGAAATAGCTATGGTCCTGCCAAAAAGGCAGTCATCACTCCAAGAGAAGCCATACTTCCTTTCTCCTCAGGGCTGGTAAGGTGTCTGTGGGAACAGTGTTTTCAGCAGATACAGACCTCTCAAGGTAGAAGTAGTGAGTGACAAAAAATGTCTTGGTTTTCTGCAAAATCCAAGACTAGCTGGGTTTAATGAAAATGCTGAGATGACGCATATGGTAATAGCATTCTTCTATGCAAAAGAACCCTGTAAAAAAACTCTTACCCATGTAAAAGGTAGACAGTAAAAAAAGCTAACGGACTTCAACTAGAACAAGGGTAGATATTAGTAAAAGCTTTCAGCAGTAAAAGCTGTTAATTATCTGTGGAATTTGTAGGAATTCCATCTCTGAAGATCTTTAATAACAAATTCAGGTAAGTGGTCTGTTAAAAAACTCCAATTTAGGCTTGAAAGGTAAAACCCACTTTTCTTATCCTTGTCCTTTCTGAGTCCAGACTCCTCCTCTTCCTTTAGCGCCCATTAAATTCCCCACATCTGCAGTTCATCTCCCTCAACCAAAGTTCTGCCATGCTTCCATAGCTCCTTCCTACAGCAATTCTATTGTAACCCCTTCCTCAAATTTTGAGCACACCACGTTTTTCCTTCTACTATGTTTACCCCCTTGTCTTAGGCGGCCTCTGCATCTTCTTTCATCCTTATAGGATGAAAGCTGTAGGTGCTTGTCATCTACTTGGCAAGGGATGTTACAGTCTCTGGGACACGTTTGACCAACTAGAACATGCATTCCTCCCGCCACTTACAAGCCATAGCTGGATGCACTGTTTCCTCACCTTTCTGGTGGGAGGCAGGCACATACATATTCCTCCGGGCAAGCCAAGCAACACGTGGCATCTCTGAATTGTCAGCAGCCCACTGAAATGTCCCCACAGGCTGGGTTATAAGACCTATTCTGAGTAACAGAGGTGTGATAGACCCTAGCTGGTAAGGAGATCGACTAACTGACTTCCTGATCTTCCTGTCACTACTCTATATGGTCCTCTTTCATGCAGATGAAGCTCTGTTCCAGTAGATCCAATCCCACTTTCTTTACCCTTCTCCTCTTTACCAACATTGCAAAAAGAAGAGGTGGTGGTGAAGCAGCAGACAAATGAGTTAGAGCAGGCTTGCTTGACCAAGTCATGAAAACAAAGTGCTTTGCAAAGCAAAGACCATTGCTACCCATAAAAGGAGCAGCAAAAACCTTTAACTCTCCAACACTGGCTGAAGCTGCTGTGGACCAGTCCGATAAATGCAAGTTCTCCGATGCGCAAATGGTCAGACCTATTCATGATACTGAAATGCATATTATCCTGTCATTATTCCTGCAAAGGAACAGGACAGACTCCATGCACTTTCTTCATCAAACAAACTTACTCAGCCAATGAATGGCAGGCTTTATTTCCAGGTTTTACTGCAGCTAAACTGCTAGTAAGTGAATATGGACTACTGTAACGGATTTGAGGACCAACATTTCCATACAGAGCTTTAATTCATTGACTTCAGATGTCTGCACTGAGATTGCCAGGCCTCAATTTTCAGAAGTACTGGATTTTAGTAATTATCAGTTACTTTCAATGAAATCTATCCCAAACATGTCCGAAACTTCAGTGCCAAGCTGATCACTTGTGATTAATATGAAATATTTTAAAATGTGTATGCTTTGGTGTTAGTACTGCATTACTTCCAATATATGCTTCCAATTGCTCTAAACTTCACAAGTATGAGGCATTTGCTGGAAAATCCTGTGAATGTTTCACTGAAGCTGTACAGCTTAATTAAATAACGTGTGATTGACAGTCAGTATTTTTTTAAAGGGAACCAATAAGTCTCATTTGAACATGAAAATTACAGGCACAGGTCTTGAACTTATCATCATCTATTTTAGAAGATTGTACTTTTTGGCTATGACATATTTCATTTTGATGTGTCCATCATTTTTCAGTTGGATGTATGCTGCTATCCAAAACCCATTACTTGTGCCATGAATTGCATAATGCTCTATTATTTACTTCTAGCAAGGTATAATCAGACGCATGCATCTTTGTTGGCTTTGTTACTGGCTTTCACGTTCCAGTAAAGGAACCTGAGTATGTTAACTTAACATCTTAATGAATCAGTAACAGTAATGGGTGCTTAGAGTATAGATTGCTTTTGTAATGTGCTGCTGTATTGAGAAGCATACTGAAGTGTTGTCCAATTTTTACCAAGTAGTTAAGAAAACGTGATTTATTTAGGACTAGTTTTATCAAGCAGTTATTGATAGCTATATAATGAATGATCAGTATGCAAGAAAAAGCACTCGACTGCTTCTTTCAAACCATTCTTGTTATGTAGTGTAACCAAAATAAACAACCTCCTTTCAGTGACTGCTTAAATCACAGAAGAAATCCCTATCAACACTATATGAAGGGTCTTTCTTTTCCCCTCTTAAAGTAGTCATTGTTCAAGCATATTACAAAACACTGCGTATTTTCCACTCTTATGTCCACGACTCAAAATTATTCTGCACATGTTGTGAAGGTGGTAGCATCCCTTCCTCTTTATTCCTTTCACATGAGTGTAGTACAGTGTAGCAAGACAAAAAAACAATACTTTCTTCAGAAAAAGAAAGCAGTAGTTCAAGCTGTAATGAATCCAGACTTTTTTCTAGCAGTGGTAATTGTCCATCACATGTTGCCACACTGTTCAAAGCCATAGCAAAACCATGGCTGAAATTGAATTTCAAATAAAAGCTAGAAAGTGGTTTTAATCCCACTAAAGGCAAAAAAAAAAAGCGCGCTACATGTGATTTTGAAAAATAAGACCGTGATATCTGACTACCTGCTCTCCCACTAATAGCTGCTGTCACCAGCAAGAAAATTAATAATCAATCACAGATTTATTCAAATTCATATTTTGAATAACATCTAAGCATGTTTATGAAATGCATCACCAAGAAGCCATCTGTGCATTTTGTACTATACCATTTATATTTCATAAAACCAAGCAGCTGTTTTGCTGTGATTTTTCTGAGCCTTTAAAATTGGCTTTCAAGACCCAAAGCTATTGAGGTTATAGAACATAAACCACAAAGTGTCTATTTCTGTTTGCCTGGAAGGGTGATGATGAGAAAAAAAAAAAAAACTTACAAGATGCATAGAGAAATTCTTAGTGCTGAGTTATGTCTTCACAATCTCAATTAAAATGAAAAGTAATTGCCAGGATTATTTTGACCCTCCAGCCTAATTGCCCAGAGTCTCTCCTTCCATTAGAAAGGGTCTGATACTAAAAGGTGGGAATGTAAACCTGAACTCACGATAAGAAAAGCAATCAGACAGTATGTTAAAAATAATTATTATGTCTAATTCCATCAGAGTGAAAAGCTTTGGTTAGTACTGAGCCTGTACTAGATGGGTAAATAATTGGAAGAAATGGCATTTTATCTGCTGTGTACTGCATTTCTAAGCACAGATGAGTTGCATTTACTAGAGGGCACTGATGTTTATGTTGAAGGCAGAAAGTAACACTAAGTCACAGTTCTTTATCTGAGACTTTGTTCACTGTTGCTGCCTGAACCAATATACCCATTTGGATTAAAATGGTAATAGATATCTCAGTATGGACAAGTATAACATGCACTTCAAGTTTAAACACTACATTCTGTGATTAGTTAAATTTCATCTAAATATGATACATTCCCCTTTATTATGGAAAAGAAATTCTAATATCTTTGTTGCTGTTGCTTCACAAGACACCATAGGGTTGCAGCTTTAATACATTAGATATAGGTAGGAAGGTTAGGAGGAATAAAGAGGAAATGTATGTTCCAGTAAAAAAATCACATAATCGCAGAATAATTCCAGTTGGAAGGGACCTGGGAAAGTCTCTAGCCCAACCTCTTGCTCAAAGCAGGATTAACATCGAAATTCAGATCAGGTTTCTCAGGGCTTTGTCTAGTCATGACTTCAAAGTCTCCAAGGATGTAGACACTATTATGTCTCTGTGCAGCCCCTTGCACGGTTTGTCCACCTTTAGAGGGCAGATGATCCTGCCTCAGCCATCTCCGTGGCCTCCCCTAAACTCCCTCCAGTTCACCAGTGTCTTTCTTGTACTAGGGGTCCCCGACCTGGCTGCAGTACTCTAGATGGCTTCTAATGAGTGGTTACTTTCAAACACTTTCTCCTTCATATGTCCGAAAAAGTCTTCTGAGAGTATTTGTTGCTAGAAACAAAGGAAGTCCAATTGACCTGTAGTTTTGAACTGTGGTTTCCCTGACCATCCTTTTTACCATTTTTGAAATCTGTTGAGATATAACTGTCTCCCATAGGATCTTACAACCAGTTTCTTAAATATAACAAAGCTTGTTCCCCTCAGCTCCAGGGTCCACACTGCTACTTGCCTTTCTCAGTCTTGTGAGCATCTATCTCCACCATTTCACGATCTCCACAGTCAAGGCTGCCATTCCTTGTCACATCCTCAGACAGATCTTGTTTATGAGACCTGTTTCCTGTTTCCTCAGCTAATTGCAAGCTGTTATCACAAATTCCCATGTATTTAGTTTAAAGCCCTCCTTATCAGGTTGCCAAGCTTGGTGGCAAAGATGTCTTTACCCACCTCCTCAGCTGGCTATGTAGCCAGTTGTTACCTTGCAGGATGTGTCCACTCTTGTCAAAACTTTTCCCCTCACCGGATGGGTCAAGGAGGGCCAACCAGGTCCTTCACTTCTGCCCCTAAAGCTCTGCAGTCATTCACGATTTATTCCACACCACCAATAGCAAGCTCATTGCTGCCCATGGTTGAATACGCAATACAGGGTGACAGCCCAAGGACCAGAGCAGAAAACGAAGGGGTATTTTCAGCCTTTAGTGTCCAAGCAAGCTGAGAGCACTACAAGCAGAGTGAAACATGGGTCTACTGATTGAACGGCAAAAAACTGCATTGACTAGAGCGAGGGAAAACTTCACCCCGGCTGTTTGTGCTTTTGGGCCTAGTCCCAGCTGGCCTTAACTCTGGCAGGTGTAGCCCGAGATTATGCCCTTTCCAAAAAGGCTGAGGCAGAGCCAGCACCACAGGAAATGGGCAACTTTCAGAGCTCCCCGGGGCAGAGCTCGGGGCACTGGACACCAGCACTTCCACCTCAGCCATATTTTGGCGAGGTAAATTACGAACCCTGAACTGAGCTAACACTCAGCTATTATTTTCAGAAGTACTTTGTCATTTAGTTAGTCTCATATGTTGTCTAGAACAGGAGCAATACCCAGAGGCTGTACAATATTATTTAAACCATCAGGTTTATTATCTGCTTGTTTTAATTAAGTGCTGCTACTTTTTCCTTAGAGGAAGAAAATTTTTAACATTAAATTGTTTAATTGAAAATAAATGGGCCTTTAAAAGATATATCATTTACTCAGACTTGATTTACCCTGCACAGAAGATTCCTATTCATGAACTATTAATATGACATAGCACAATCAGATATGTTTCATTTGTGTCCTACTTCAAATCTTTAGGTTTTCCCATCTGTCAAAAACGTTCAGGCTGCTGAATGATAAAGCCTTGTTGCTATGGCAATTAGTTCCATTACCTAGGTGACAGTGCTGGCATGATGTCACCACTGAAGTGATCTAACTCCTGAAATATTTTAGTGTCTGTTGCAGATGGACCACAGTAAAAAGACCATTTATCAATGACCCAAAATACACACAGGTGATGGGAAGAAAGGTACAGCTTGACCACCATCTGTACTACTTGGAGAAGTACAGATAGAGAGCAGGTTGTACAAGCAGACCATCTGCATTCAAAAATGGTACCAGACAATGACAAGGAAGCATAAACAAGCATAAAAAGCAAAATAAGAGAAACCCTGCAGCTTTCTTGTTTGGGCAACAGCTGGATGAACTGCACCACTCTGCTCCTGCCACGTTGCCCTCTCCTAATTTGCTTGAGTAACATGCAGACACATTCTGCAGATGCATGCACTTACATATTTTAAGACAGATTATTGATTTTTATCTAATCTTTAGTCACACTTTGAAATCCCAGGCAGGGGTCAAAGTTCGATTGTACCAGGAATCGTACAGGCAAACACAGTACTTGATAGCCTCCGCCCTCCCAGATCTTACAGACTTGCAGAGGTGTTCAGCTGATGGTGATGCAAGAAGAAGTTGCTGTCATTTTCTGGGTTATCTGCAATTTATGAAAGCTTTTCTCTTCTAGTCACACCAGTTCATAGAGCCCACAATGCCACTGAAGCCCCCAGGTAGCAAATTTGGCAGTGATTAAATGTACAAGTATGACAGCATCTGTTATGTTTCAGGATTTTTTTCTCCTCGCTTGGCTTTGCCTCAGATTTCTGGGCATGCTGAATAGAGCTGGTCCTAGTTGTGCAGTCAGCAACTGGATTGCACCTCATTTGACCAGGAAATCTGTTTAAAACATGACAGGATTTTTCTTCTACTTCTTACTCCGATGAAACTCCATGTTTTGGAAACTAGCCAGGGAACCAGTAGTTACAGGAACACCCATAGTTGCATTAATACAGATGAAAGACTTCATTAATCTCTTAAGTGTTCAGACCAATCAACAAAATGTTATTTTTACTGCTGCATACGCTAGGTCTCTTGTCCCCTGTGCCAGGCTAGTGCATAAGCAACTAAGCACAACTGAATAAAAAATTTTTGTCAAGTAACTGATGAGAATTTTCCTCCCTTTTTCCAATTAAGAATTGCTCCCAAAACAAATAAATTATTGGTTTACTCATTATTTAGAATTAGGAGGCTATGCTTACAGCCAGTCATCCTTGATCCATAAATCATTGACAAACTATTAATTATGCACACTGACTGCTTGCTGTCTTGGTTAGTCATATAAATCTTATGGCTCCTTGAACAGGTGAACGATAGTTCCCAAACATTGTAGTTTGTTGCTTTTATGTCACTTTGCCCACCCACCCCTCCCATCAGACTTTGCCAGGAACGCTACATTCTGCTTGCACATCAGCAGCCTTTCTTTGTTCATCTTTTCTTTCCAAATATTCATTGATACAAGTCACATTCGAAGCAAACATCTGAACTTGCCTAGTTCGTAAAGAAGCTCATGCTCTGCTTAGTGCTCTCCACCTGAGCAGCTACCATTGCAAAGCTGAAAAAACCCATAGCAATAATGTCATTGTGGGGGAGAAAAAAAGAAAAGAGCTTCTCTGACGAAGATGCAGACTGACTTCACAGCTGTAGGGACTGTACTGCCCTTACTGCAAGTTGTTAACAAACCATCAGAGGAATTGTACATGTGGACACACTTCTGACAGGGTCAAAGGTCACATCAGTAATTTGTGTCTCACAGGGATTAAGATATCATATTGGTCTTCTGCTGGGACATTCAAGTAAATTACACACAGGTGACATGCCCTTTACTTGCTGGCCTGTGGACCTTGATTATCTCTGGAGAAGAACATTGTTTTCTACCAGAAGCTGCAGCAAGCATGTCTTTTACTAACCTGCCCATGCATTGTTTCCTGTAATTGATCCTGCATTGACACTCTGCTCTCTGAACAGTCATTTCTCTCATTTTCTACTCCTGTGTTCACTGACGATGAGCGCAGATGACAGTATCGAAAGCCCACGTCACTGTGGATCCACATCTGCAGTTTGGCAGCGTAATCCGAGAGGAGAGAGGTCACTTGCAACCCTCACCTTGTGCATCTGTTAAACTTACATAATTTGGCTAACTAACAGAACAGTGATTGCTATCTGCAGTTGATAAAAGGGGAGCCATCAAGCTCACTTAATATTTATGAATATTCACAGGACTCAGCTGGAGCCATAGCAAGTATAATAGAAGTTTACCTGATCTAGCGCTCAGTTGAGTATTTTCTTACCAACAGCCTCTGAGATATCTTACTCTCTTGCACTATAGGGACATTGGTGTTTACATGGGGAGTGGTGGAGTTCTCGTTCTTGACGCTCCAAGATGCGTGCACTGTATCTTCCACTTTATTCTGTGCAAAAAGCTCCATTTTCGACTCATGTAAGTCTTCACCAGATTGCATAGTGGCCAAGAGAATCAAATGCTCAAATTAGAGTTTTATAAAGTAGGTAGAGACAAAATTCTAGTTTATAGATGTCTTTCTTCACTTCCAAGGAGGCATCTTTGGCCTGGGTGTTCATGATGATACTCAGCTCCAACAGTGCAATCCCGAGACAGATGTAGAATGGCTGCATATACGGGAAATAAAATGACTGCCTCAGCAGGTGGAAAATCCAAATAACCCTTTTGCACTACACAGGAAAGTACACACAAACATCAAGTAGGAACTGCTAAGATAAGAAGAGGTGATGAGCTGCTACCAAGCCCACCTCATATTATAACCTTTGTCCCTATCACAGGGCTTGCTCCTAGTAGAGCTGGGCAGCCTTGTCTACCTTCTAAACCCAGCATCTAAACTTCAACAAGTTCACGTATGCTTTGTGAATGAGGACCTTCCAAAGAAAATGCTCAGACTTCCCCTAACAAATGACCTCAGCTACTCAAGGCAGAACCAACAGCAGCATGCTAAGAGGTGCAGCAGTTTAGTTTATGAACTGAAAATTACAGTATCCAGTCAAAACAGTAGGATAACATCTAAATAGGCAGGAAATAAGTCACTCGAGTGAGAACTGATCACTATGTCACCTATGAGGACTAAAAATAAATATTTTTAAAAATTGCAAGTGGTCAGGAACTCTGTGTCATATATCATACACCAGCTGTGAATGAGATACTCAACAAATGCTGATAATTGTATATATCAAACTATTGTTTGTATTTGAATGTATATTTCACATGTCACACATTCTAGTTTACAGAGAAAAACATTTAAAAGGCCACTAACTGTGTAGGACTATGTGCCAAATTAAATTCCTGCTATCCTTACACCTGGCCATGATGAGCTCATGAAAAACGACTGATAATACTGTCTAGCTCCTATCACAAGAAAGGCATTGAAATCACTGACTTGCTATAGAAGTTAACCTCAATTCATACAAAGAAGTAATATCCCATAAAGAACAGCTTGCACCAGAGGTACCTATGTTACAGAAAAAAGTATAACCTGTTTTGTACACAGTAGTTATTACATAATAGCCATTATATATCATCCACACAAAAAAAAAATCAACCTGAACATGCTAAAACTGCAATAAAGATATTGCCCTGTACTGGGGTAAAGGCAGTTCTAGACACAAAGCTTTAAAAACATTGCTGACTTGCTTTCAGTAATATTAAGATTCAGCAATCTTTTAACTTATACTGAGAGACATCCTAATTCAAGCTCTGCAGTCATATCACAGGTACAAGCGTATCAGAAGATACTGGTTATAATACAGGCTTTCTTTATCTATTTCAAACTTGTATTAATGTTGGAGGGAGACCACGGGAAATATGCTGGTATAAATTTCTTATGAACTGTTCCTGATTTTCAAAGATATCCAATTAACTCTTTCATTCCTCTTTTAAAGAGAACGTCTCAAAAACTGGCATAGTGCAAACATTCTGTCATCTAGTATCAGAGAGAAAATGTAAAATGCATGCAATACCAACAGAAATACCTTTAAACCCAGACTTCACGTTACCCTTGGTAACCAGCGAGACACACTGTCACATTGTAAGATCTTAGTGTTTAAGGGTCCATTAGAAAACTACAGTTCTGGCTACCTAGGACATACTCACATGTGCATAAACCTATTATAATAAAAAGTGCATTCTGCAAATAACACTTACATTTTCAACTAAAGTAGGCTTTTTTGGTGCTTTTTTTGTTGTTTGGTTGTATTTTTTTACTTAATTGAGGAAGAAATATTTTCCTTAGGTTAATAGTCCTACAGGTCAGTTTATAACAAGCACACAGAAACACACAGATGTCTTATTTAGGGTACAAACTGTTGTGCTAAATCTCACAAAAATCCCATTTTTCCCTGGGAAGGAAAGATGAAATATTTTAGCTGACAATTATCTGATTCGTAGGAAGTGGTCAGCTCCACAATTGCCATATTTTTTTTCTGCGCGCTTTGCGTTCTTGACAACTGAGCACTGCTGTCAACAGTGGCAGGCATGCCAGCCATTCGGGGTTTAGATTAGTGCTGCTTGCCCCAGAGGGAACTCAGAGATCCGGCTCATTCTCAGAGACTATATCTTTTTTGGATTTCGTTTACAAAAACAGATTGCTTCAGCAGGGCAGAAAAAACAGAATGGTCTGACACAGCAGAGGGGAAATGCTCTTTCCCTTCTCCTCCCTATGCTGCTGCCCTGAAAGTGATGTGCCAATAGAAGTAGGAGAACTTTTTAAGGGGAAGAAAGCGCTTGTTTTTTCCCTTAACCAAGCAGACAAACAACAGCCAGCTCTCCCTCCCTTTGCTTCCTCCTCTCCTTTTTCCACTGTAAACCTCCCGCATAGTACAAGTTGTTGTATACTACCTTGTGCTTCCCCACTGCCCAACAGTCACATTAATTATAAAAGGGTGAAAGAAAGACACTGCTTTTTCTTCTCTAACCATAATCTTCCACAAATCTCAACTATTCCAGCTACTAAGATGTGCCTTGGCTTTCATGCACTTCACTCAATACCATCTGTACACATCCAAGGACAAAAACATCCCTTTTGTTACTGACAAGTGGCCTTGTATAGCTCTCCAGTTGCTGAGGGCTACACAGGAGATTAGTTTTCTTGCTGAGGAATGTCCTATTGTGACAGCCACGTTATTCCTGTATTTTTAAAGTGTAGACACAAGCAAGAGGCAACGCAGAGATTACTAACTATGCCTAAATTTAATGAAATGTTGTTCAACGTTAAAAGGTATCTTTAGAAGTGAGCATTGCTGTACAGTACTCACAAGTATTCTCACTCAGATTATTTCACTTATACCACTTGCAAGACACTTTAATAATCCAAGACCCAACCTCAGCAACTTGTATTATTTTTAAAAAATATTTCTGGCAGTCTGGCTCACTTCTATCAGCACCTTTACACAGCACAAGTAGCCTAAGTGTCTTTAAGTATATCCACTGAATTTTGCACTTAATATACCATTTCCCTGAAATGTTGCCCAAGACCACCAAGAATGGCAGAAAGACAAGAGGGACTCAAGGTCACAGTTGATCTAGAAAGGCTCTTCAAGCAGTGGGTGTATCTCTGCTTGTTCTCCACTTGCACAACACATGCAAGAAAAGGCACCTGCTTGACTTTCTCCTGGGAAAAAGGAGATCATACTGGTGCTATTACAAAAGGCAAAGGGAAAGACTGACCAATATTTGGTTTTGATCTTCAGGGTGATTAGGACTTGGATTTAGCTTACCAGTATTCATAAAGTCTGGTCTTGCTGTTAGCTGAAGGACTAACAGAAGGGTTTAATACTATGAAAGGAAACTTAGACCAGGAAGAAGCAGCTAGTGATGCCTGGAATATAAACATCATCAGGAAAAAACAAACAAACAAACAAAAACCACCAACACACTGAAATCACTACTCTATTATTTTACCATCATATTCACCCTCCTTTTGAGGAGTGGAAAATTAGCGGGCACAGCTTGTCAAAGGACAAAGAGTAAATAAGAGCATCGGTTGCGCTCCAAAATGAACAATTAAAATGCTTTAGCTCCCTTTCTTCATTCATTGCAATACCTTCAACTGACATTTCTGAGCACTCATTTTCCTCTCTTCTGTCTATCTCAGATACTTGTAAATAAAGCATGAGAGAATAAAAAAATTAAGCACATGTGAAAGAGAGGGTCTGGGTAGGTTTTGCTGGAATAACTGAACCTTGCTTATCCACTGATGCTTAAACATCAGAGCATTCAATAGCTTATCAACACGTTAAAAATACATTGACTGTAGCTCTTGCCTATGACTCTTTTGTTACAGTCTGGGTCCAAGATGTTTTTCCTTCTCCAGAAATACCCTGCTTAATCTGTCTGACTGATCTTTAAACACATACAAAGGAAAAAGGTCCACTAATGCAATTTCACTGTCATTGTTTCCAAAGCTATTGAACTGTAAACCCTGCATGTTAGGCAATTGATGTGTGAATACCTCACCTGCAATCTCTCTTTAAGTAAAATATTTCAGTAGGTAAATTTAGTTAAACTGTGTATAATTAGAACAAGAAAAAGCAACATACTTCATATACTTCACACCTGATATAATACTGATATATAGCAAACTCAATTTCTTTGCTGCATTGGGTCTTCACATACATGCAGTCATATTACAGTAGTATACATGTTGATAATATCATACATGGTCTATGCAAAAACTGAGTCTTTCCTCAAGTTATGCTGTTAATTACCTCTGCATTCATGAGATAGCCCAATACATGCAGAAAGCAAAGGCCAAGCCCTGAATCTGAAGTTTTATGCTTAATTGTGAAGTTCATGAGGATTACTGTTATATATATAACCTAGCTCAATTATGACTTTGGAATATCATCAGAATCATTCCTTTCTCATCATTTGTGATGTGTCATTACTTTTCTACTCCGCACAAGAAGTCATGAATTAACACAAATTTCTGAAATATACTCAGTACAAACTTTCAGGGAAATAAATGGTTTTTTCTTGTAATTTATTTTTATTTAGTTAGTCTACAAAATTCAGTATGTTTAATATTAAAGAGGAAGACGCATAAAATAGTTCACCACATTTGCAAGTGGTACAGTGGCAAATACGTAAAAAAATTTTACATCAGCGTTTTTTGATCCATTAGCTGATCATTAGTATTTACTTATAAAAAGGATCTGTGAATTATACTCTAGAATTAGTGACACAGATGACAAAATAGTAAAAAAATAGTTTTTGGAGAGCATAAAATTAAAGGAGAAAATGAGAATATAGAGTCTGAGTTAATTGCTACAAAAAAAAAAAAATCTTACTCACAGAGCATCTGGATCACTCAGTGATATAAGCTGCTTTAGTTCACTTGGTTACGTAAAGATTAGACAGTGTCCAGACCTGAGTAAATATTCTAGAATTTACAAATACATTAAATAAGCAAAAAGCGTCCTAAGAATGTAATTCTACAAGACATTGTCAATATTAAGAACGGAAGCTCCCAGTTGGTAGTCAGCACACCAAGTCTTTGGTTTCACACTACCTGGTAAAGAGATTTACCTCCTTCAACCCAAACTGTCTACAATGATGTACTGGTAACCTTCAGCTGAACCTTACCGTAGACACACTGTGCTCTCCAAACCATTTCTCAGCTTCCCTGAACTGATCAGATACGTAACAACACAGCAAAGACAATATATATGTATAATACAGGAAATAATAATAAATATTAAACATGTGCATATATATATATATATATAAAAACATAAAAACATGACACAGTAAAACCAGTCTGCAATGTCCCTGATGCCCAGGCCCATTCAATTAATCTCCTTTGCCAGATTTTCTTCTTTCTTTACCCTCTCACCCACATGTTCTGATGAATTTCCAACAAACTCTGAACTTTGATAAATTAGGCAAGTTGTCCTAAGATATTTTATCACCACGGTTCACTTCCACAGAAAGGAGATTATGGAAACCTCTGGAGAAGACATACAAATGAGTTATGTTTAGAACAGGAAGATGTGAAAAGAAAGGCCTAGAAATAGAGTAAATTGGCACTGGAAAAGCATGTATTTTACAGTAACATGTAAATATAATTTCTGGTATCATTCTGCAAATTATTTCAAGAAACGTGACTCTAAAATGAGGAGTTCAGAACTACCCTATCTCACTTACCCCAAAGCGCAGTGCTCAGTTTACAGGTGAAAATACAGGTTCTTGTGACCAATACTGGAATCTAAGTAGATTGGAAACTAAACACTGGAACTAAAACTAAAAAGACAGGGTGTGGGGTTCTTTTTCTTCCCCCCACCCCCCAGTACCTATTCTATCGACCAATAGTAAAGTCCTTCCCAATGACTTATTTTGGCTTTGTAACAAAACCAGACCAGTTTTCTGCTGATCAGCCACTGCTGGCAGAATGCGTTCTGTGACACCGCTCAATTCAGAGACAGCTTCGTCCCCAGCCCGCAGGAGAGCCGCCACGCTGGGTCAGACACAAATACCGTCTAGCTCAAGGCCTGGTGTCCAGCTGCAGACATAAACAGATACCCAAGGGTCAGGACAAGGCTTCAGTACACCCATGTATGATGCTTCCCTAGGATGCTCTCCCAGGCTCCCACTCGGGGGACTTTCTTCGCTGGGTTCGTCTGTATTTAGCAGCTCCATGACAGTGTCCAGTTTTCCTGGAACACTCCTATGTTTGTCCAAGTTCTGTAATGCTAACAGGAGGAAGGTTGCTACAAACTGCATTTTGTCATAAGAAACTAACAGATGCAATAAAGTTTAAAGTGGGACTATATTTTCATCTTTTTCTCTCATATTTTTGACATAATTGCTTTATAAAACAGAACAATAAAATAATGAAAAGAAGAAAAAATGAAAAATTGTTACCTTCTTCAGATTTAAGGTCTGTACTTTTGGGGGAAAACCGTTGGTGGCAGTTTGGGGGGGCATTGTTGTTTTGTTTGGTTGGGATTTTTAAGCATCCCAAGAAAGTATAGAAGTAGCGATGAGAAAAAACCCCAGCTAACCAGAATCATCAAATCAGGTAGAAAATGACAGTATAAGACAACCTTTAACACATCACAATAGCTGTTAAAAATTTAAAACAGCCAGCCAAAATAGTCCAGCAAGATGTTAAGGCTACTCCAGACTGTGAGAGGGAAGCGAGGATAAATGACAGCAGTGAACAGGAAAGTTATGAAGGACAGAAGGAGGAAAAAAAAAGAAAGAAAAAACAACCTTCAAAGAAAACACTTAGGTAACTCCACTCTTTTCATCTAGATGTTAGCTGGAAAAAAGCACTGGATTATGCCACCATACCAGTGACCACTCCATTTCCTCGCAGACAGTCAAAAGAAGATGGGACTGGAAAGAATCTCTCTGGTTACCGAGATCAAGCTTATATCATTACAGGAACCATGTCATATAAATGCTTGAATGAATTCACCAATCCTCTTTTTACAGGTAGTTCAACATTTTTGGCTCTACTGCTCCAGCTGCAGGCTATCCAGCATGGTTTGAGGTCAGTATTTTCCTTAAATAATTCGTCTTTCTACCGCTCATGCCTCTCCCCAGGTATTGTTTTGATGGGTGAAACAAGGAAATCACTTCCACTCTCCTAGTATAGGTTCTCCATTCCTACAAGCCATTCCTCTCATCTTTTCCATCATGAAAGCATTTGTAATGAGCACTCATGACAAGCTCCACATGAAGCTTCAGATTCGGAAATTCTTCGATCTGGAAATCTGTCTCCCAAAAAATCTTTTGATCACATTTGTCTTTTTTGTACTCGCTTAGCATTATTAGCGTGTGATCATCAATGATCCTGTGACCAGCTAACAGCCTCATAATTGATGCATGAGCTGCGTTCCAGCGATGTCCAAGTACCACAGACACACGTTTAACGAGATCACTGAACAGACTGCCTAAGAAGGGGATCTTTCTCTCTCATCTAGCAAGGTATCACTGTCTGATGAGTGACATGAGAACAATACTGTGTGTAAGCAAAAAAAGCTGTCAGAATTTGGCAGGAAGAACTTTGTCATTAAGTAATTCAGCCTCTAAGTGACAGAATGATTTGCAGATCACTATGCTGGAATCTCTGCCTTTCCTTCTCACACACTAGTACACTATGAGCAGGAGTTTCGTTTGGGATCTTCTTCCCCCTCAACCACACTTCTTTCTCTTCTTATATCACAAATTTACCAGAAGTCTCCTGTCATCTTCTAGCAAACACGGTAGTGAGAGTTTTGGATGCCACCTCTGTTCAAACACTGTGAAATGCAGCAGAAATTGAGCTGTTAATCAAGGAGGTAAAGCACAACAAAGTAAGGAGAGATTAAATGAAAACATGCACCTCAGCTGGAAGCCCAGAGATATCTCAAGAAGACAGGTGGCCAAGCAAGAATGGAACAGAACCTCATCATAATCTCATTCTCTTGAAGTCTGGTGGCATGGGCATAAAGCATTTTGGAGTCCTATTCTTTCTGTTTGACTTGGTTGGGGATGAAGGTCAATATGTGAGTTCATGACCACATTCACTCCCGATGAAGAGAAACTGGGAATTAACAGAGCAGCTATAGATCAGTGTCACAAAACTTAACAAATGAGAACCTTACTTGAACCAGGTGAAGACACTTCAGGAAGGCAAGCACAGGAAAGCATCCTCCAAATGGTGTCTTCCAGTTGTTCAAAAAATACAAAATAGGCTCTCACCCCAGTATTCAAGGGTCTCGTCTGCAACTAGGTCAGCTCTATGTGGGCAGATAGCCACCATTCTTGCTTCAAAACAGGCTGCGAATATCTCTCAGGTAAAGAGCATCCTTTTTGTTGTGAGCATCATGCTTGTTGTTAGACTCCATTGCTGCAGCTTCTGAGGCATCTGCACTGTGCATGTACTGACTCAAGCCAGAGCATCTAGCACATACAGGAAATCTTATAATTCTGAGCAACGAGTTATTCGGGACAATGATTAGCTAATGGACAAAAAGAGTTATGAGCCTCCCATAGCGGAATACAAAGCTTGAAAGGGACAAATAAGCTGACAGCGATATCAATATTCCAAAGGTAGTGTTTAAGCATCCAATTTTTCCTCATAAGAAAGGGACACTAGGAAAGACTCGGTTCATACAATCATGCTGTATGTATAGCGAGGGATGTGTACATCCACAGCAACCCTCCAAGGGAGAGTTTCCCCCAATAGACAAGCACGACTCCATTGCTGGCACACACTCACTAACCTGGAGCAGTCTTTTCTGCTCTCTCTCTCTGCAGCTATGATTCACGTCTGCTTTGAAAAGCAAGCTGCTCTGTGTCAGCAGAGCTCTGAATGTGTGCTTTAAGCACACACACACACAGATAGACCTTCAGTCTTCAATTGGATCAGGACTTCTCAAAAACTGTGACAGCACATTTTGCCATTCTGGTCTGACCATCTGAGTCCACACACCTGTACAGACCTGCCTGTTCCTATTGCCGTTACACCTGCCCTGCTTCCTTCTCTAAAGAGAAAGGGCTTCCACCACTTCCCTCTGACTCGTCCAACTACACGTTAACTCTGGAAATAAACATAGGCATGGATCTGAGCAGCCTGATTTTTAGACTTGTTAGAAAACCATACAGCTCTCGGAGTCACCATGTGGAAAAATCAGGACTCTTTCTAGATGCCTAACAGCTAAGTATGTAAATACAAATCTTTTTGTCTTAATTACCTGTCAGAAAGTAATGGATATGCAACATTATTGCTCCAGCTACATTCTAAGGGAACTCCTTCCTATCTTTCAGATGACCATCTCTCTCTTCCGCAAATCTGAGCTCAGCTGCATGTTGGTTCCTGAAGAGACATTTCTGTATCCGATGATTCATTTCCTGCAGATGACAAGGTACAATAAACGCAGGCACCAATAAACCAAACCCCCTCACAATTTGGCTTATGTAATTGCTATGTTTACAAGTGTTGCACGTGAAAAGCTGCTGGTTGTTTGCTGCACAGGTACAGACTCGGTTTCTCTGCAGGCAGAGAATTCACATGTGAACATGAGCAAAACATTGCTCATTGTAGGTTTGGTTGGATCCAAACACCACCAAGCAGATGTCCCTGCTCATGGCAGGGGGGTTGGAACCAGATGATGTTTAAGGTCCCTTCCAACCCTTACCATTCTATGACTCTAAGCAACCTGTACTAACTGATGATGCTGGACTTTAGATGGAGCAAGAACAAAACTCTCTATGGCCTGTATGTAGAACATGCAGAAAAATAGTTGGCAGCAAGCTTTACTGGAGGTTAAAGGTAAACTCCAAATGAGTGGAAATTCTAGCATTGCCCATAAGAGTTATTTTGTCACCAGTCAGATTTTTACTATGACCGTAGTCTCTTACAAGGAAAGATGTTTACCAGTAACACATCAAAAAAGGCATTATCAGAGAAATCAGACTACTTCAGCTGTGCATGGAACACTACCTATCTTAAAGGCTCAGATTTATAAGGCAGAAACATTGCTTCAGGCAGTTTTCAAGAATAGGTACAGGAGGCGGAGATTACCGAGAGGAGGGTGTTGTGTTGTGGTTAAAGGTTACAAAGCCGCATTTACACAGCTCTCTTCAATAGCTACAAAATTAACTTAGATATTTCAGGAAAGGACAAGTACAAAATCATCTGTGCTGCAGAGACAAGGGGAAAAAGAACTTTTTTTTTTTTTTTTCAGTGAAACTCCTGTCAAAATGGAAAACAGGCGAATTTATGTAGAGGTATCAGAAACAAAGTTTCATCTGCAGAGACTTCAATTTAGAAGCAGACTGTGGGAGAGGGGGAGAGGACGAGGCGTAGGAAATTTAACATGCTTCCCAGGCACATGCTGTGACAGTACGATTCTCACCTCCTAAAGCCCGTGAATCAAAGGTATTGAAGATTCAAGCACTTTTCTCCTGGCAGTGGGTGGCCTAGTCCCAAAATCCAGCTGCCTTTCTGTATGAGAGACAGATGAAATCATCTTCACAAACGCTAGATTTATGTTATTATGCAGATCATATCAAACATAGCAGAGCATATTTCTCCTGATGTAATTGCCCCCTTCTCCAAGCTAAGTATAATGCCCTGTCACAAAATACCATAGGAACACCCCAAAAATCAGCCAGGTTATTAGAGGATTATAAATTGGAATTTTCTCCTTTTTTTCCCCCCACCTCCTTCTCTCCATCTTTCATCTACTTCAGACTTTTTGCAGTGCTGATCAGGAGCTCAGCTCTTTTCAGAGAAGCAGAAGAGGAGGGCTAAACTGAAGAGATGTCAGTTTGAGTACCTACTTGATTATTTGCCTTACATAGGATGGATCTCTCCAGGTATTTTCACATATTTTTAAAGCAAACACTTGGAACAATGGACAAATTTTACAGGTCCTACAGGTCCCTTCAAAATCAAACACAGGGCAGCAGGGGCAGGACGGCCAACACTAGCTCTTGGGAGCCTGCCTTGCTCCAAATGTGGCTCTCCCCATCCCTAACCTACTGTGGTGTGCAGCCCAGGACACTCAGCTGAAGTCACAGATTATGTCAAAAACCCTAAACAACGAAAAAAAATATTTTTTTTTTTATATACTCAGTGGTATCAATAACCTGTCCTGCCCCCAGTACTTTCAAGTCACAGCGCACACAGGGAGGATATCAAAGAACCCTGATGTATATTGAGAGGGTCCTAAAAGAAACCCTGTGCTCCTTACTGTATTTATCCTGGAAATAATAGATAGATGAAACTAAGGGCAAAGCTATGAAGAGTCAATGCCACAGAGGGCACAGACAAGCTTGCCAATGTGGCTGGGAGCAGCAGTCTGTGCAGTCAGCCACCTTGACCTCAACACTGACCAAAACGGGCTCCTTCAGGGAGGATCCCTTTTGAGACAGTTACACAAGAACATGCAGTCTCTTAAGATCTCCCCATTTATGCCAAGAGGTCCCACGCCAGAAGATTTATATATGAGTCCCCACCGCTGACTTCTACCATCTGCTAGTCTTCAGTTTGGAAGCCCTTGCTACCTAAACTAAGCATGTTTGGGTTTTCCTCTCAAAACGCCACTAGGATGAGCACCACAGTCTGTGGATGCTTTCCCCCCACACCGCTTTTTACTCGCGTTATTTTGGTTTCACAGATTTCTTTCTCGTTTCTGTGCCATGGAAGTTGGTAAATAAAATAGCATCAAAAATGTCGATGAGAACTGCTGCTGTGCCATCTTAATGTCACCTCATTTTCACCTTTTCATCTTCAGTAAATAGTCCCAATTATACATATGAGAGACTTTCCACAACACTTAATATTCTTGTTGTCTGCCTTGGCAGACCCTCAGTTTCTGCTGCAACCCTTCGTCTCTGGTCCCTTTTGCTCACCGGGATTTGATCCCTGGCTATGCCTTTACCACTCAGGAAGGTCTTGTCATTTCTGTAAAATGAAGAGTCTTTACACCAAAAAGCACGTGCACTAGCATTTAGTTTTTCAAATTATTTCTGTATCATTTACTTATAAGTGCAAAAGAATCAGTGCACAGGCTCCCAATGCTTCTCCTAACGTCCACGTCTCAACGCAGCAGTTCTGCACCGATTTAGTGGAAATAGCTTATTACTTAATGATAGTTGGTATTAGTCATGTTAGCTTTCATGCAATGATAATCTAAAATGGGTACCATATGAGTGCTGTATCTCCATCTGCATGTGATTTAGGGAAGGCTGTCTAAAAAGGATTTAGGGGACTAATTGTGAATACTTTCTTTCTAAAATGGCAGTATTAAAAAGCTGCCGTTTCACTTTGTAATTAGCACCAGGTTTTTTAGCAATTCTCCAAGTGCAACTTCCCATTATTCTTTCAAATATCTTCAAACTTTGAATGAGCCCAGCACCTAAGGACCCCACTTTAGACAGCAAGGCAGGGGGAAAAGTTCTCATTTGGGCATCTAGTCCTTGGGAAGAGCAGCTGGAAGCCAAATATTACGAGAGCTTCATTCAGCTGCTGAAGCAGAGTCTAAGCTCTTTTGAAAATCAGATGTTTAGTGGCAAAATGTATAAGTGTTCAGTTCAGCAGAAATTATCATCTCTGTTGGGAAGGACACATTTGTTTTACTAGATAAAGCAACAATCATTTAGCTGTTTTTCTCACAGCAAGAAATCCCATGTTCCATAAATTTATGAGAGCATGGCCAAATACTGTATTCTTTATCTTCCCTCTACATTTGCCATATGCAGGAAACAGGTAAGTTTTGCAACAGGGCAGAGGACTAGCTGAAAAGCTAAATGTCAAGCTTGCAGATTTCAAAGAAAACAGATCTTCTGGAAGGTTCTGTTAATTCAGCAGGAGTAACTGAAGTCTGAAGACTAAAAATATCAGCTTAAAGAAAACCCTATATAAAGACGGTGCAATTCTGTTAAAATGATTCTACTCAACTTATGCTATTAGGTTTGTACTTTAATCATTGCTACTAAGATATTAAGTGTATTGAACAGTTTCCTTAGTTAGGGAAACTTACTCAACATCTATGAATGTGCCATTTATATATTACATACGTAGCAAGTAAATACTGATTTATTGGCATAACAGGCTCTTAAACGGAGTAGTTCAACCACGTGTACATTCATCTCCAATTTATCTACTACCCTGCGGCAGAGGTAAACAGGCATAGCTGGCAAAATTGAAGAAAAGTAGTTTTTGTTCCTTGCTGTTTTTGAAAAAAGCTTCTGTTTTTATAGCCTCTGCAAATAATGAACAGAATTCACTGCTGAAAACTTCTTATCGCACATTTTCTAGCAGCAAACTTTAAGTATACCGAGCTCAATGTTGACCATAATCTGTCCATATGTAATACCTGCCAGTCTCCTTTTTGCCAAGATACCGTCTATCCTATTAAGTAACACAGTTTTACTTCTTGAGGCTGGTACATAATCCTTGAGGAACAAAACTGCCAACGCTTACCATTCTATGGAGTTTCATATGCTATGTACTGTTTCCTCTTAAGGCCATAAGCTTGAGAATATTACACGCCCACCCACATATACAAACACATTTTTCCTTTTAATTATGTTTGTAGCCCTGGAGATTACGTATCGGCCTGGAACTGTAAACTATGTGCATCCCAAAATATCAAAACCAAACCAAGATGAGTGTAATCTTAGGATCTTTTCACATGCTGCTCATGATTTCTTTCTTTTTTTTTTTTTTTTAGAGGGGGGGGGATGGGAGGAGAAGGTTTCTGATTTGGGAATGTTTCTGGTAGGCAAAGTTTACCACCTTGCAGCTTATGCAACAGCTCTGACTCACTCATCGCAACCCATCTGCAGGGACATCTCCTGGTCCCGCTCCTAGAGCGGGGTTCCGGCTGCATCCTGTCTCTCGCCAGCCAAGGATGACACCTTGACTGGGAGTGCCAAGAGCCACCATGGAGGCAGAGGCTGCAAAACTAACCTGGAAGCAGCGCGCACACAGCAGTTGAGGAGGACCAGCCTCTTGCAAAGATGCAGCACAACAAGCATTTCTGCAGGGTGTGTGTTGCAACACCACCCCTGTTTCCTTAGCATATTTGCAGGCAGCATCAGCTCAGATGAATTCAGAGCCCCAAGTCTGGAAACCCTTTAAAACCATGTGGTGATGGGCCAGCTGCAGTGTAGATGCCATTACAGCCAATGTCGCAGCTTCGCTAAGCTGCTATTTATTTCCCAGCATAGTAAAATCATGGTAAAATTGGCCTTTATTTTGCATTTATTGAAATGTAATTTAAAAGATTTACTTTCACACCATTTTTCTGGCAGCAGAACATATTTTGGAGGTTGGGGTTTTTTTTTCATTTTCAATTTTTTTTTTAAAGCCAGAGCCTTTAACAAGTTAGCAATTTTAATGAGCAGAGGAATGTTAACTACTTGAATAAATACAAACCATGAAAGAAATGAAAGAAGTGAAAAATTAAACTTTCTCCCCTCTTGGAAGCTAGAGATAATTTCATATCTGTGGGAGGTGCTGACTGCCCAACAGTTGGCTTAAACATGTTATTTAAAGTGTTCTTAAAAATACTGTTCCCTCATAACATCAAGCATCCCCATTACCCTAGCCATCAAAGTTGTTTTCATAGTGAATGCTGGGCAGCACATGAGTTCTCAGATGATTCATTAAAAGAGACAAGGAAAATACAAAGCAGACAGAAAATCATGAATGGTTGTGCAGTGTGTCCGTGATGCAGACAGAGTATGAACGGCCAGAAAGGCCAAGCTAATCATTTCTATCTGTCCACCATTTTGGACCATCCTACTTAGTTACTGCATGAAGCAAAGGTTTCTTGATCATCCCCGAAAAATGGACAAGTACCAGCAGACTCAATATGTTATTATGACCCTCAAGTTCTAAGCTAAAAACTTCCCTCAAAATATAATAAAGGAGGTAGGAATACATCTGCCTTCGGAAACAAATCACACGGAGGAATAAATGGCATCTGTGCTAACACTGCCAAAGGCAAAACTGTGACCTAAGAAAAAAACATCAGTCTTCTACATTGCTCTAGCCTCATTGGGATCACTGTATTTATTAATAGCCAGATTTTTCCTATAAATCAGTTGCTACCACTACACACTTTCTCCTCTACAAGGTCAAGATTTAGCCCATTGAGGCTTACCATTAAAATAAAAATAAAGAAAAATATTTGTTTCCCAGTCAGGGAAAGTCACAGTGAAAGACAGCTCTACCTGCACACATAGCAACCTAGAAAGGAGAACCAACCTGAAGAGCAGGGATGCCAACAGAGCCACACTGAAAGGTCAATACCATCTGGAAATAAAAAAAAAATAAAAATTACTTTTTCTTGGATGTTCATGTAAGTGTGAAGAGCACATCCACAGATCAGTGGTGATATCCACACACCCACAATAAGCGTCCCGCTTTACACCTCCTAGGCCGCTTGGCACATGCCAGCCTGGGATACTGATGCTGGAGGCAGGCATGGTACCTCAGTACTACACGTTGCCTGAACCCTATACACCCCTGGTAAATCAGACCCCCACAAGTCTATCTTGCAAGCAATTGTGTTCTGCTACCTACAAAAGGCTGGAAATGCCAAAGACTCTACTATGGGTCACCCCATGGGGACTATCCCAGAGCCACCTGCACTCTGCCGGACAGCCCAGGGCAGTGATCCAGGCTAAGCATCGCCAGGGATGACCACAGCTTGTCCTCATCCCAAAGCGAGCAGAGGGGTCCCAGCCCTCACCCCCTGCCCAGGGCTGTGCCTGGGAAATGGGGATCTGTCCAGTTCCACCAAAACACATCACTCGCCTCTCCCCAACACCACGAGCTGCCAGCTGTGGCACCAAGACAGCACAGCCACTGCCTCCGGCTGCTGGTCGAAGCCTTGGGAGCAGAACAGTACAGCATTCACAGAGGAGGTCCAGCCTTCTGCGGCCCCGCTGGCAGTCCAGCTGCCCTTCAGCAGGCACAGCCATTCCCTCTGAACACGTTAAAAACTCCCCCAGTCATGGGGCACGGACAAATTACTGCGAGTAGATGAAATAGCAGCAGCTAGTTCATCCTAGTGATTTCAGTAAGTGCTAAAAGAAGCTGATCTCTCTGCTGTTTAGCTTTGTTCACGGTTTGTTTTCAAGCACAGAGTAGTCAAATTAGGTCGCAGCCATGGTGCACTTTGTTCAAGATTTTGCTGTTACTGAAGCTATGCGAGTGTCACCATTCTGATTCACTAGCGTTGTGATATTGCATTCATGCATTCATGACACCAACTTTTTTTGAGTGTAAATTTACCCCAGATGCAAAGTAGATCAGAAACTACCAGGTCTAACAATTTCAGTCAAACCAGCAACTAAGATTGGCTCAAGGCTTTACAGAAAAGTACTAGATTTTGGATTTCAGCAAGGTTCAAGCAGGATGAGTTGCGTTTGTTTTCAGAAGTGACAGCAAAATTTAAATACTCATAGCTGTTTGTAAATTTAGGCAAGAGCTATAAATCTCTTTCTCTCATTTGTCAGTTCAGTTAAGTTCCAGTTCTGCTGCTCTACTCAAATATTTGGCAGGATTATACTTCCATGTTTTATTTCCTAATCTGACTATTATGGCAACTAATTTATTTGTATTTAATTTAATTATCTTTAGCTGTTCTGCATCCTTGGTTCTCTCCGGATACTCCATCTCCAGCTATTTAAATTTTCTTTTCACTCTTCACCTGCATTTGAATGATTGCTCTTTACATAGATTGTTGGCACGGAAATGTTGCTTAACTTGTAGCATGTACAGTCAGAACTATTATTCATTTCAATACATTGTCTGGTCAAGGGGACCAACCTCAGGACTTTGATCATCGGTCCCTAGGGCTCGCGTTCAGAAGCTGTTCTTTTCTCATGGATGCTAATGAAGGTGCTCTGTTCTTGTCTTCTATTGATTCCTGCTCTTGTTCCACCACCAGGTACTATTTGCAAAGTGGAGAGTTCCCTCCATCCTTGCAAGTGCAGCTTTAATTCCTTTATTTCTATTTTTAAATCCCACCTGGCTACTGCTGGGAGATTCAAGTTGAGGAAGAACGGACTTCCTTTCCTTGTCGGAGCCGCTGACGCTAGCACAAGTTTCACAGCTGAACTCTGTGGAGTCTGGATTTCACCTATAAATACGATATAAAATCATGCAACCTCCAGAGTCCTCTCAGGACTCCAGTACCAACCCCAGCAGAGCAGAGCAGCAGGAGGTTTGGCTTCTTGGGGCAGTCTTGCCTCCGAGCTCCCCCCAGCTCCTAGGTGTTCCCCTGCCACATAGACCCCTCTTCCCAATACACAGTAACAGCAAAGCACAGCCATAATTTCTCTAGTTTTGCATTCTCACTGCATCACCTTTCTTAGACCTGTTTTGCAGCTGCAATACTTGTAGAAGTATAACAACATAAAAAGTGGCATTTGGATAACAGAGGCATTTCACATTAACTCCTTGTCTTCAATTTAGCCATGTGTATTTGTGTCTTAGAGGAAAGGATCATCCCCCACACTTCCCTTTTCCACATCTTTTTAAATTAATAAGCCTAGAAATAGAACAACAGCAGATAAATTTACTTATTAGACAACAGCTGCCAAAATGTGCTAAAAAGCCAAAATTACTGTGGAGAAATGCATTCTGCAAAGAAGAAATTAGATCTGCAAAAGATTTCATTTGGCACCAAGATAAAAGTTCTTTATTCCAAATATGTGTTTACAAGGTTTCATGTAAGTTTCACTTTGTGGTATTAAAAAACCCAAAGCTAATTTAATGAGCTGTTGTAAGGTCAAACTACAATTGCCAGGTAATATCTTAAGTAAGACAAAACACACTCCAACTATTTACTGACCCTTGAGAAAGCCTGAACACCTTTCGCCACTTTTTAGTGCTTCTTTGACCTACATTCTTTCTCAGCTTGTTTCATCCTAACAGACTACGTATCACCTCTTACCTGTTTTGATTCAAAACTAGACACTGACCACCCTCTGAAATGGGAACTTAGGATGGCATTTCCCAATTTGAAGAGATTTCAAGGGTGAGAGAAAGCTGACCAAGTATGTACTGAGATGATAGGACACAGGATTCAAGTTGGGTCCGGCCAGACCGTCTAGCAGCATAAAGAGTACTGTCAGCTATTCTGGCTTGCTCTGAATATCTTTTTTTGAAGACTTCAGCAGAAATCACAGTGATTCCTCAGTGCGAGTTTACAGGAAGCGTGTGTTACCCACATGAAGAAAAACAAAGTGAATTTAAGTTATCCACTGAGAAACTGGCAGGCTTTGGGAGAAAGCCTGAAATCCGATAAAGCAATTCAGCGGCAGCAGCGGTCTGCCAGCTGTACCGACCCTGATCCCCTCGCACATCGCTCCCCTGCGTCAGCCCTACTGTGCGTGCATGGCCTTCCCCAAGGCAAGACTGCAGGATGAGCCCCACTCACGCTGCCAGCACTGCTCCCACCTGTTGGAGGTGGCAGTGGACACCATTTGGAGCAGAGAGAATATTTTGTGTGTTTTCCTCATTGGTGCCCATGAAGATCTGGGGAAGTTAGAAACAGGAGCTAGGTGTCTGTGGGAACATCAGCTGGTACCTGGAGCTGACTGCAGACAGAAAGAGCAGAAATAAGCAGGTAGGTGAGAGCAGAAGAGTACGCAACTGCAGAATGCAACAGGAGCTTGAGCTCACAACAGGGATTGGTATTTTCTAGCAAAAGAGAAATAGTAAACCGATGTTTCATCCTGATGCGGTGGCTGGTTGACATCTACAGCCTCCTGACACAGGTGCCTTCTGTAGCTCGCGCGACAGTTTTGTGCAGTAAATCTTCCACGCTAAGAAGCACTACAGGAAGCAGAACAGTTTCCACAAGACTTATTGTGTTTATGTTTTCAGAAGCATCTGAAACCTCACAAAAAAAAAAAAAAAAAAAAAAAA
>Ga0065711_1028387_pt1 | contig 41567 bp, 27 predicted proteins | sample Hoacrofraction12_FD_59098 | JGI IMG/M metagenome (GOLD analysis project Ga0065711, IMG submission 59098) | Hoatzin crop microbial communities from Cojedes, Venezuela - Epithelial fraction 12 v2 (version 2) | ecosystem: Host-associated > Birds > Digestive system > Esophagus > Crop | place...
AGAATAGAATAGAATAGAATAGAATAGAATAGAATAGAATAGAATAGAATAGAATAGAATAGAATAGAATAGAATAGAATAGAATAGAATAGAATAGAATAGAATAGAATAGAATAGAATAGAATAGAAGTAGAACAGAAGTAGAACAGAACAGAAGTTGGAAGGGACCTCCTCCAACCATCATGTCCAGCTGGGCTGGAGCACTCCTTGTTGGAGAACAACTAGTTTTACTGTTAAAGAGTGAGGCAAATACGGCATTAAGTATCTCAGCCTCTTCCTCATCCTTTGTCACTGTTTCTCCCTACACCCAATAACGGATGGAGATTCTCATTCTCCTTAGCTCTCCTTTTGTTGTTAATATATTTACAGAAATGTTTTTCATTAACTTTTACAGCACTAGTCAGATTAAGTTCTAGATGGGCTTTGGCCCTTCTAATTTTCTCCCTGCATAACCTCACAACATCCTTGTAGTCCTTCTGAGTTGCCTGCCCTTTCTTCCATACCTCATAAACTCTCTTTTTTTTCTTGAGTTTTAGCCAAAGCGCTCTCTTCAGCCAGGCCCATCCTCCTCCCCACCAACTCGTCTCCCAGCACATAGTGATGGCCTGCTCCTGCACCTATAATATTTCCTTCTTGAAGAACGTCGAGCCTTCATGGACTCCTCTGCCCATCTTGCAGTGTTAAACCTCAGAGCAACATACAAACAGGAAGTCTACGGCATCACTGTGCAAAACTGTTAAAAAGCAATTATAGCAGCACTGTTGAAATGACAGCAAAGGTCACAAGAATTCATTTGCTGAGCATGAATAGAAGCTGTGAGTCCCACACACACACTCCATGCTCAGATTAGGGCTCTAATCTGGGATCTCACCTGTGCTACGTGAGATGGCAAACTCGCACTAGCGATGCAACTCTTCTGAGTAAATTCTCACTCCCAAACAGAAGTTGAAACATCTATCCTGAGAAGTCATCAACTGTCTCAAAAATAGAGATCTATTCATAATAAATAAATCTTTCAGGAACAGGAAAAGACAACAGGTTATCTGTAATTAAATACATGTTGTGGCAAGATAAACACTAAATAGCACCAGCTAGGTCAGACCCTTTGCCAGTCCACCTCTGGCAGCCGTTCAGCAGCAATCACATCATCTCTGGAGATGCACGAGCTGACCAGATGAGTGCTAACTGGAGGAAGAAAGCTTCCTTCTCTTTGCTGCATTAGCCAATAACATACTTCTCTCCCCTGTTTGGGCAGCTGTAAAGGGCATGAGGAACACAGAAATATCATCGTTTGTGTAGTATGGAAAATTTGCCTATAACACGTTACTCTCATATCAAAGAGTTTGTGGGATTCATGTTCAAAGAATTCAAAATTCTGGTGAGTTAAAGGTAAACTCAGTTAACAAAAGACTGAGTAATTTAGCTAAAAACCTGGTAAGTGAAAAACATGAGCTATTAATAATTTGCAGGGCATAAATCTTAAAGTCAGAAAGGAATTATTTGTATGATACAGAAGAATGACAACTGTGAAGATGCATCAATATCTCCTTGAAATGATGCCACAAGCTGATGTCTCTTAACCTTGCAAAGACCCATACACCTGAGAGGTTCATTTTCTGCATTTTAAGGATGGGCAGAAATGGGTATTTTTCAGATCAGTGACAGTGAAATGAAATTAAATCTAGCAAAACTGCTCTCTAGGATTAATGACAGCGGGTGTTCTTTTAACAAAAATGTACCAACAATGTTAAAGTATTGTAATGTCCAAGCTGCCATTGTCACTTGGCATTATAAAAGTGGAATAACTGTCCCAATACCCCATCTACTTGTGGATCTCTCTCAAAATAGGATCACATTTCTAAATGAATATGAAAATCTAAAATGTCTAAATGGTGTATTTAGTATAAATTGATAAAAACTTTTACATGTACTCTCAGTTTTATTTTTTTCATGGTTCACAGCATTAGTTTGAAAGACAAATCATAAAAGGTCAGAAAGAGTACAATTCTGAATGCAAAACAAACCAGGTCCAAGAAGCTGGCATTCCAAAGCACAGGCAAAAGGCAGACCTAATTTCTGAGATGTACTGAGCCCAGTTCTTGAATTATTCTTTTTCAGATAAAATAATGGTCAAGGAAGTCAGAAGTGAGGACAGAAAAGCAGAACAGCAATAGGGAAGGAAATAAAATGGGATTGAAAAGCAGGTTATTATTTACCCTCCAGAAGCTAAGAGATGTTACAGGGAGACCCTAGCCAAACCACCCAGCAAGAACCTCCCCTTTCTAATGATCCCTTAAAGGTTGCATTATTTTTACTTTTTAGCTGACTCAGTCATGCAACTAGAGCATGCAGCTTTCATATGGCTGCTACACAACTCCTAGACAGTATCTCTTTTTCTGTTTATTTTTAAATCTTGTGACATTAAAACAAATACTAAGATTTAAGGGGAAAAGCCCCCTGTGACTGAGTCAGTGACTTCTGAAGTGGCAGTGTAGCAGTGGGTGAGAAGTCCGGAAGTGAGTCAAGTAGCAGGAGCACTGACTCAACCAAAGCTGTGTCCCATGCTCGTTTCACAGCATGACTTACCTCAGTCAGCAAGGGCCTGTAAGAGCAAAAGGTTGGGACTGGGAAAGTGATCCAACAAATTCAGGGGGGTATGAAATCACTGTTGCTGTACAAGGAATATTTACAGAAATTGTTTTCTCATCCTGTCATGGAAACTGAACAAGCAGCTTCCAAACTATAGATGAAGAACCTAAATGCAAACTTTACCCTGTCTTCCCCAGCACAACACAATGCAAACTGTCTTCCCCAACACAACGCAAGTAATATCCAACACACCCAGGCTAAGACTCAGCCCCCTCATTCATGCTGGGCAATATATTTTCTGTTCTCCCACTCCTCTTCCTGCGCAGAAAGGAAAGCCCTTCTATTCCTATTCACATTTGTCTCTCCTTTTTCTATCCCCATGACACTCCAGTATCTTTTTTACCCGTAAAGAAGTCTGTAGTTACGTGCAAACAAGACTCATGACGTCAAGCCTTTAAATACTGTGAAAAGTTTAAAGTCTTAACATGACGATATGCCACGTGTCATACTATACACCCTCTATTAACACATTTCACTTACAGTTGACTCTCCATCACTTTTTTTTTAACCTGTCATACAACAGAGTGTATTAGATATTTCCTGCTGAAAAAAAAAAAAAAATCAGTGTGATGGACAGTTTCCTGCTTAATTGCTGCTATATAAAAGGGAAACTACAAGTAGTTTTACGGCTTATCAAAATCATACAACAAATTACAAAAGTTATAGCCTTCATGTGGAAATCTCTAATCCTACATCAGTTACCAGAGATTATCTGAGGATATTTTGTGGACTTAGTGTTTTTTTCAATACCTCCTAGAAAACTAATTTCCTAGATATGAACTCAGTGCTTATTCCAACACAAGACGATATATTTAGCTCATTTTTTTTCAGTTCAAAATACAAAATCTTAACTGGGAAAAATGAGAGGCAAAGGAACAAGAAGATAAGAAGATATTCTGCAGTAAACAGATTTGTAAAAAGCAGCAAACTAACAGGAGACACAAAAGCAGCACAAAACGCAGAGGATGATTAAAAATGCAACAGAAAAGGAAGGAAGGAACAAAGCCAGCATAACCCTACCTTTTCCAAAATGCAGATAAGTCAATAGCATATACGTAACAAATACGTTCTTATTAAAGACAGGGAAAGTATGAGCCAAACAACAGGATGCAAAAAGACAATTACTGAAATCTACCAAGTATTTGCGAAACACGAGGAACACTACACATAAAACCAGATACAAAACAATCAAAGGAAATAAGAACAGGAAAGTAGTTCCACTCCATGTAACTTGAGGAAGGATTCGGTAGATCCTGGCTCTGTTCAGGTCAGTCCAGGTTTCCCCAGCAGAGCCCAGCCATGGTAACTGGTTGCCCGGGGGGAAATCGGTGAGCTGCCTGCACCGCTGGATGCTATCGCAGTGAAGATCAGTTTGATTTAGCAGGCTGATACAGGAGAACTAAGAAGAAATAAGAAAAGCTACTTCCTTTGCCTCACTTACTGGCACATCTATCTGGTAAAAACCAAAACAAAACAAAAAAGCCCCGTCACCCCACACAAAGTGAACCCTGACAGGTCTAAACACAGTGCAAAAAATGCTTCACAGCTGTTCAAAGGAAGGGGGTGTTTTCATCCAAATTAACTGAGATCAGCCAGGTTAGAACACAAAAACAGTACGAGCAGCAGTGCCAAGACGTATCTTACAAGGGGACTTCACGAAGGAAGGTTTTTCTCACACTAATGAGCTGTGGCCAGCCTGAACATGTCCAGTGTTACATAGGATTGTCCTGCGACAGTTTGTTGGGAAGGAGGCAAGACAGCTGACTGGATTCTGGGTTCATTCTTACTGTGTCCTGGCAAGTTCTCAGAAATAAGAAATTCCCTTGTTTTAACAGAATTTTTAAGGTACGGATTGAACAGTGCTTTTTCACTGAAATTTTCCAGCTTTAAAACCTCTTTATTATCATTTTCTTCATTTTTAATTGGAGTCTGTTGGGATTCATATAAATCGTCTTCCAGCATTTCTGTGGGTTGTATTTCCTTCGCTGGTATCAAGGCTGAGAGCATTTGACTTCTGATATCTTGATCAGTAATGACATAAGGCATGGATGGTGAAAAACATTTAGCAACTTCATTGTCTTCATTATATAGTATCTTTTTATCTCCATTAATCATGCCTTTTGTATTAGTATCAGTAGATTCAGAAACATGGCTTTCACAATTCATTAGCAGTGATCCTTCCTGACTTTCTTCAGGAAAACAATGTTCCAAAACACTCACATCTTCGAAGTGTATGGTTTTAGCCTCAGATGTCACTCCCTTTAAAAACGAACTATTCTGTCAGTACAAAAAGATAAATTGGATAGTTATGCAGGGACAGATAATGTATTTGTTTATTTTTTTAATATATAAAATATTGCCATTTGAGCTCTGTTGGACTCAATTTTTAAAGTGCATTAATAAAGAGTTCATGAGCATTTTGGCTGAGATGCGGTTATACATGAATGGGTACTAAAAATGACAATGTTAGTCTGTCTATTTGTTAAATACTTTCATATTAAGTTTTCTGTGCTTAATAAACTAAGCAGTTTCAGTGAAGGCTCGGAATCAGAGGCTCAGACTGTTTCCATCTTTTCCACTCTAATCAGCCATTTTTCAGACAGAAGTTTCAGTCCCACTCTCCACAAATTACACCTTCTATGTAAACCTGATCAACTCCACTTCATTCAAAAAAACATCAAAACTTTAATAAGAAATAAATATTCAACAATAAAAAAGATGGAAATGTTAGTACAATAATATACCAAATCTTATTATATGTTGCACTGCATTTTTTGTGGAGAAGGGAGGTTATATCCAGATATGGAAATCTGACTCCGTAGACTCCATAACCTGAGCAAATTTAATTTACTTTATTCAATAAACCATATCCACCAATCACTTCATAACTTCAAAACATTATTTCTTCTAATCATATATGAATTAAGTGATATCATGTAAGAACTAAATGAATATACTTTATAAAGATGCATCTTTTCTATTAGTTTGAAATATAATGAAGAGCATTTTATAGCACTTAAACAGAAGAATGAAACTCCACAGGTTTTTTTTATTTAGTCACAAAATGACTGTCAGAGAAGGACTTCTCTCCATTTGATCCCTTCTTCAATACATAAAATTGCAATTATTACCATAGATGTATCAAGAGGCCACTCCACAGCAACACTCTCTGCAGGATTGGGTATATCTGGCCAGCAAACCTTTTTAAACCTATCATTGAGAAAGTAATTTTAGTGAAATGATCAAAGAAATACATTATTAAAAATACAATGAACAAATCTCCAGAAAGCCCAAATACTGCTAAAATAGCAAACTTTCACACAGGAAGTCTTTCCTATACTAACACAATCTTTTTCATTAAAATTGTTTTCCTTCACATTAATATTTATTACCAAAGATCTCAACAAGCAAAAATCTTCAGTTACAGAGTCACTGCAAAAAAAATACTAATACACAGAAGAGTTGGGGTTTTTTTAAATGATATAGTACATCAAATAATAGCATGGTAAAATAAGGCTGTGCACAAAACCTGTTGTGACCATGTTTCAGGGCGGTTCTTCAGTGAAAAGCCACCTCAGGTAAACTTTGCTCTAGGAAAGTGTCCCTAGCACTACACCACACTAGAGTTATACTGAATTCTTACGGTAACAGCAGATAAATCATGCTAAATGACATTGTAGCTTATGACTGTCCAATGGAGTAGCAGACAGGAAACAAAATTAATCACTCTTTTAAAAAGGGTATATATGCAAGTGAATGAAAACCAAGCCATAGCTTGACTTTTCACATTGCAATTTGATCTACGCAAGAATATAAACACTCAGCTACATACAATCATAGAATGCTTTGGGTTGCAAGGGACCTTAAGAGGTCATCTAGCCCAACTCCCTGCAGTGAGCAGCAACATCTTCAACTACATCAGGTTGCTCAGAGCCCCGTCCAACCCGGCCTTGAACGTTTCCAGGGATGGGGCCTCCACTGCTTCTCTGGGCAATCTGTTCCAGTATTTCACAACCCTTGTCGTAAAAAATTTCTTCCTTATATCTAGTCTAAATCTACGCTCCCTTAGTTTAAAGCCATTGCTCCTTGTCCTATCACAACAAGCCCTGCTGAAAATATTTTCCCCATCTTTCCTACAGGCGCCCTTCAGGTACTGAAAGGCTGCAATAAGGTCTCTCCACAGCCTTCTCTGTTCCAGGCTGAACAACCCCAACTCTCTCAGCCTTTCCTCATAGTAGAGGTGCTCCAGCCCTTGCATCAGCTTTGTGGCCCTGCTCTGGACCAGCTCCAACAGCTCCACGTCTTTCCTGTGCTGAGGGCTCCAGATCTGGACACAGGACTCCAGGTGGGCTCTCACCAGAGCGGAGCAGAAGGGCAGAATCCCCTCCCTCGACCTGCTGGCCATGGTTCTTTTGACGCAGCCCAGGATACAGTTGGCCTTCTGGGCTGTGAGCACACATTGGTGGCTCATGCCAAGCTTTTCATCCATCAGCATCCCTAGTTCCTTCTCGGCAGGGCTGCTCTCAAGCCCTCACCCCCTAGCCTGTAATGATAGCAGGGGTTGCTCCAACCCAGATGCAGGACCTTGCACTTCACCTTGTTGAACCTCATGAGGTTCACACAGACCCATTTCTCGAGCTTGTCCGGGTCCCTCTGGATGGCATCCCGTCCTTCTGGCATGTCAGCTGCACCACTCAGCTTGGTGTCGTCTGCAGACTTGCTGATCTCTCTGTCTAAGTCATTGGTGAAAATGTTGAACAGCACCGGTCCCAGTATGGACCCCTGAGGGACACCACTTGTCACCGACGTCCATTTGGACATAGAGCCGTGGACCAACACGCTCTGGCTGCGACCTTCCAACCAATTCCTTAGCCACCAAACAGCCCACCCATCAAAACCATGTTTCTCCAATTTAGAGAGAAGGATGCTGTAAGGGACTGTGTTGAAGGCTTTACAGATGTCCAGACAGATCACATCCATAGTTCTTCCCTTGTCCACTGACGCAGTCACTCCATCATAGAAGGTCACTGGGTTGGTCAAGCAGGACTTGCCCTTGGTGAAGCCACGCTGGCTGTCTTGAATCATGCTGCCTGTCCTCCATATGCCTTAGCATAGCTTCTAGGAGGATCTGTTCCATGATCTTTCCAGGCACAGAGGTGAGGCTGTCGGTAGTTCCCAGGGTCCTCCTTCGTACTCTTTTTACAAATGGGCACAATGTTTCCCTTCTCAAAGTATTCTCCAGAATCAAAACAGAGTTTCTTACCATCATAAAAACTCAGAATACACAACACAGACGAAGATGTAAAAGAGCTGTAAATTATACTTACTACTTCAGCAATACTTATAACCTTATGCTTTGCATAACAATCTTGCTTCTAATAGCTCAGAAGACTCCAAAATAGTTAAGATTTTTAACCTTCTTATTAAGCTTCAGCCAAACAACCCAGTCACTTTTCATGCTAAAGAAAAACACAATTTATAACCTTCAAACATCCTCACATTCAACTTTGGGATGTTATAGCATCCCATGCTCTGAGGAAGCAATTTAAAATCTGGCAGGGGACATCTGTGACCAAAGATAAAAGGATTATGAATCGTGTATAGATATGGATCCATAGTCATGGATCAATCATCCAAATGTTTTCACATGATGTAATTTCTAGTTTTTTCATGACTTCTTTCTAGCTTAAGGGAAGTGTCACAAACTAACAGAAGTAATATTAATGTAGCTAAGGTAAGCAATAGGGGTTATGTGAAATGTGTTCTAGTGGTGTACTAGCAGATATATTAAGAGTGCCTAGGAAATCATTTTTAGTGTTATTACTTTCCAGTAACTGACTTAAAAGTATGCTCCCCTCACTTGATTGACCATGGAACTGCAAATGGCATGTAACATTTTCCATAAACTGACACCAGTGATATATAAATCTGTTTCTCCTATTTCTTTTGCTCTTGTTTACTGCACTTTCTAAAATTGATACTTATTTTTGGACTGTAGCACATTAATTGCAGTTACAAGATAACCTGTATGCTTAGTTATTTCTTACTCCAATTGCTTCTTTTCTTGATTTGACGTTGGTTTGGAACCCAACAAAAGCATTTATACGATATACAAAAATTTGACTTTTATAAGATAAAATTAACTGATTGCATTCAGTTTTACAAGGTAGAAAATAAACTCACGCATGTTTTTTCAAAATGCATGTTATCCAAAGGCCCAGCAGAAAGAACATGCTTAATCCAACAGGTAGAGCAATGAAAATAACATCTTCTTTATCTTTAGAGGAGAAAAAAGACAAACCCACAGATTTTTATAGTTTATACACGTATTGCCTTAAGACAGCTAATTTTCAACACCTAAGCCACCTAATTAGCACAATTCTAAAGAGCTCTGTCAAAACTAACCAAAACTACTCAGAATACTGTATGGTACTCGTTGTATAACATGTCAAAAGGTGAGTATTTTGAATCTAACAAGTCACAGTTACTGAGCCAGAAGAGCAGCTCATACTGAGACTTCTTAGATATCTCAGGAACAGTTGTATTGCATTTTAAAATTTCTGTTATTTAATAGAATCACACAATAATTCAAATTGGAGGGGACATCTGAAGGTCACCTTGTCCAACTTCAAAATTAGAATCAGGTTGCTTGGGGTCATACCAAGCCAACCTTTGAAAGTCACCTAGGATGAAGAGCCTACCACCTCTCCGGGCACTTGTTTCAGAGTCACCTGGAACTGCCATATAGTACCACTTCTACCTGTTACTATAAAATAAATAGTAAAATCAATGCAGGAGATAGCTTTTAAATACACAAAAAATACAGTTACTCTGACTGAAAGAGTGCACAATTTCTGAACTCCCTTCCGAGTATCTACCAGAGGTAGGTACTGACAGCAATAGAGACCAGACCTCAGCATAGCCTAACTTCACTTGCATTTGAGTAACAAACTAGAATATAAATTTACAGGCAAAAAATAAAGTAGCTTTGAGTCCCATTACAAGTTTAAGGATAGGTCACGCACTTTTTTGTATTTCAGTTTGGCCACCACTATGACAATTTATGTATCTATTGAAAACATTCTTCCAGCAGTAGAAACGAGGAAGTGGCTGAACTGGCCTGCAGCCATCACACCAACCTCCTTGGTAAAATCTGGCTAAAACAAATATTAGGAAATAGGAAAAGCTATTTACACACACACACAAACCCGCCACAACCTGTGCACTCACTTACTAGTTAAGCTTACATTGCAGAAAAGATGCAATGCACTGCACAGCTATTCTAAACCCAGTATCTCAGACAGAAATGTCTGCTTTTTAATAAACTGTTAGGCACCCCATCCTATAACTGACAACATACAAGCTGTCACTCCCACAGACATCCACAGTATTCCACAACTTTATTGACAGCAAAGTAAAATTATGGGGTTTGACTTGTAAGTCTGAGGTTTTAGTTCATGAGATGATCAGCGAAACTGAGTTAGATTCACCTAGTGTTGGTAATTTTTCCTTGTTTTGTTTAACACTAATTTAAAAAAAAAATTTAAAAATGCCTTAAAAGTGTCTTATTTCTTACTGCCAAAACTGTTTTTAAAATAGTAGTAAATAAACTGGAATATTACTTACCGAATTTCAAAGTCTTGAAGGTTTTTGGCTCTCCAATGGTTCCACCAGCTTCATTGCTTGCCATGATATAGACAGTATACTGCGTATTAGCCTGTAAGGACTTCAGTCTGTACTGCAGAACATCAGAATTCACTGTTTCATCTTTTTAGGAGAAGATTTATGTCAATAAACACACAAAATAGTGTTATACGAGGGAACTGTACACTTAGTTAGCATCTTTTACAATGATAGATCACAAAGTATTTTAAAGACAACTTGAAATACAAAGCAAGCTTACGTGTCCTTTGAGACAGAAAACTTAAATTACCAAACAATCTTTATCAATGCTACTTTAAAGTTTAGGGAAAAAAACCCAAACTATTATGTACTTACTTTTAAAAATAAATACACATTTTTTCTGCTAATATTAAAGGATAAGCTAATTATGATCTCCTGTAGTTTATTTTATCATTGAAAACAGTGCTTTGAGAACTTTATTTCCTGGAACTTGGGCTCAGAAATTGAGAACTTAAAAGGGTTTCTGCAACTCGTGAAATTTAACTATATTTCTAGTACCTGCAGTTAGACACTGATCATCCAAAAGGATGCAATCTATCATCACTGGGAGATCACCCCAGTAAGTCAGAAGAAAGCCAAAATAACAGGAATTTTTCTTCCACTTTTCAACATGCTTTTCTGAATGTAATTCAACGTTTCCAATACATTCTCCGTTACTGGAATTAGTATGATGTGCTTCGCTTTTAAATTTTTTTAAGCCAGGCTTGTATCATAACATTCTCTGTCTACAAACAGTATTAAAAGCATGTTCGTATTACGAAATTGAAGTCACTGAAACATTTTCTGGTGCATAAAGCCAAAGCCAATTCATGTTGTCATTCACTTCAGTCAAGAAACACTCAGGAACTGGATATGCTGGAGTATGCCCTGAGATCAAGCAAACAGTTTCTCTTAAATCAAGCAGGGGAAAGTGAAGTTCTGGAGTTAAAAGGCCATCACTGAAGTCACTTTGGCACAAATTCCGTGCTCTGTTCTTATCAAAAAGATGTGACATCAGAGAGGCCTCAAAAAACTTCAGTACAGCAGGGTTTTGCCATTTAAATTTAACTCCTTTGAGTTGTTATTTAAATCTATTTTCCAAAAGAAACTAATCTGAACCCCTAAAAAGGGCACAATCTGCTTTACATTAGAAGTAATATGGAGACACATGGCTCCATAACATGAGGCTGCATGTCTTGATGATGACCCCGCACAAAGCTGTCAGCATTAAATTACTCAGAAACCAACCCGGCAGGACAAACTGCATTTGGAGGACTGACTCTGACAGGAATAACCAGCTTCCTCTCACTAATTCAAAAATTACCAAGAACACTCTTGCCTTGGCTCTTAACTGGATATCCAGAAGCTATCGAAGACATCACAAGATTTGAAGTTTGAGATTTTTTTAAAAAAAGATTGTGTTATGAATCTCCTAACGGTGATGTCTAAAACAAAGGAGGAAAAAGAACCATTTCCGAAGCTACGAATAATACAACAGCATTCTTCATGAACTATACAGGAAGAACTAACTTAGGTCACCAGCAAATTTCTCATCAAAGGTTATGCTGAGATTTAGGCTACAGAAGTTCTGGATTATACTAACACCTTGTACGGATACCACTTGTGAGGTAGGAGATAAAGAATATGCTCAAAAACTTCCGCTATCAGCCTCCAGAGCAGAAAAGCAATACCAAACACAGAAAATCATGTGAAGAAATTAATCTAAAAACTACATCAAAGGAAACTATTGCTTGGCAGCTTATTTTAACTTCTTGGCTATCGTTTGCTATTTTGCTGTTGCTATGAAAACTGACTGTAAAAACATTTTAACCAGAAAATTTCCACCATATGGTTTCAGAAGCTGAGGGCTTGGGAAAGGCATCCTTCTAAGGACATGCACGGAACTTATAAATTCACTGAACCCTCACAAGGTTCAAAGTCATGAATGTGCACAGCATCTATGATTCTCCGATATATTTTAGCTCCACTTTAGCTCCTCTGCTTCTGTCATGACTTTTTCTATTGGCTTCAGAGGTGTGTCACAACGGAAGAGAGATATGAAGATGGAGGGAGACTAGTACATATGTAAAAGGGGAAAACAGCAAGTATCTGGCAAATAATACTCTCTAATTTGGAATAATCCTGCAAATTTACTTTTTTTTTTTAATGTTAGCAGAGAACAATCTGTAAAAAGCCGCATATATGAGTTTCCATCCTGGTCTGCAAAGTGAAGAGGAATGATAGTGCTACCATGCGCTGACTAAATTTATCACCTGGAGATCCATCCAAGAAGCACAAAGGACAATGTGCTCAACCGACATGGCTGTACTACCATGGGTAGTACAATACCAACAGTAAAAATATTGAGAGCAAGTAGTGCTGTACAAAATAAGTTCAGAACAAAGAAATTGAGCAAGAATACACATATAGTATTAAAGCAGGGACTGTTCCCTATAATACCCTCTAATTTCAATTAAATGTAGAAAAAAATTTTAATCTTTATGTAAGCCACATTTTAGTACCAGTATTTTCAGACATATTTACAATAAAAAAGTGTGCTAATAACTATGAAAATAACTATCTTCAGACAGTGGATTGTCATAACCCTGTTGAAAGCACTGATGTCTAATGTATACTTACTCAATTCTTTTCCATCTTCAGGTTTATAAAATATTGTATAGTTACTGATAAATCCATTTCTTTTATCCTTTGAAATCTCCTTCCATTTTATCGTAACTTCATTTTTCCCCGGAATGCCTGTGTCAGCCACAGGTCCTTCTGATGGCTCTACACAGAAGCGTTATAAATTAGAAAAAGTAGCAAAACAGTCTAAATACTGCAATGTTATCCATCAGTGTTACTTCACACGCACCAGTAACATTAGGGGCAATACATGTACAAGTAAATATGCCATCTTAGTGTTCTGATATAGCCCTTACCTTTTCTCATCCTCTTTAATGTGTAATTTCTTCTGATAATAGTTGCCCTCCGCTATTCTGATGCTTGCATAGTTCTCAGTGTTACTGCATCCGAATACCTCAAGATCATTAAAAGGCTCTATCCTCACAACGTCAGAGAGTAATCACGAGGTAAAACACCCTTATGCACTCATGAGGGAACGTGGGTGGCAGGTCACTGTGTATGCAGGACATCTCTGGCTGAGCCGAGATTCCACTTGGGTCTCCAGCACCCCTAGCCTGCTCACTAAAATTAGACAAAGTCTTTCTGCTTATACAATACAACCTCACGTGCATTGCTTATAACTTTGAAGCAAGAATTCCCTGTGCTTCAGTTTTTAAAACAAATATATTCCTTCCCATTCTCTGACAACGTTTAATACTGTCACAGCTCCCTATAAACAGGAAAGCACTTGAAACAAAGTTCTAATTGTGCTAGTAAGTATTACTCAAACACACAGCACTCCATTACCTCCTCCTAGTAATTAATGCTGTTTAGTGGTGCATTGTACCATGTGTGCATGCACATTACATAGTCCTATGTAGGAATACAATTGACATTTTCATCTGAAATTTTAAAATAACCAGTAAACTACATTCTTACAGCTGGATGTATAAATCACTAAATTCACATTAAACATCTACAAAGAAAGAAACCCTCCTCTCCTCCCCTGCCTGCCACTGTTTCAACCAATTGTAAACCATTCTTACCATTCTTTAATGTGCAGGACTGCACACATTTTGTTACATTCTAAAATGTTGCAAAAAGCAAGCTTTTCAAACCATCCATTTTATCCTGTGAGTAGAATTTTCTCATAATATATGGGAATTAGTATAGGATTGATTAATGCAGTCAAGCATTAAAATCAAGGCTAATTATATGTCTAAATAAGGTTTGTAGCTACACTTTTTCCAAGTGCTCTGTATACAGTATTTAAACTTCACAACAAATGTACAGATTCAAGCAGCACTGTAGCTGTTATGGCAAGACACAAATTTTCTTTACTTAACAGTTCAGTAGCTGATCTACGACCTGAAATCAGGAAGCCCGAATCATGTTTTCTTCCAACATCTACATCTCTCCTTTAGCAATGCCAGTACCAATTGCTCAAAGATAATACACCCTGAGAGACAGACAACAATGCACCTTTCCCAACATTATTTTTTTAAAATACGTACTTTTTTCTTGAATGTAAGTTTGGACGGAATATGGAGCTGCTACTTTATTTCCATAGAGAGGATACACTGAGATGTTATAGCATACAAATGGTTTAAAGTTTTCTGTAACAGAAAAAAAGGAATATTTACATACTCTCTATGCAAGATTAATACAATGAAAGACTAGATCACAGTGCATTTCTAAAAATATTTCTACAGACCTCTAATTTCTTCAAGTTTTTAGCAAGAACAAAATACATTTATTGCCTCGAATGCTCATTACTGTCCTTTACGCAATGAATTTTATTTAGTAGTATTCATAAAAGCACTTAGTTTCTGACTCATTTTTCACTAGAAATACTCTGAAGGGTAATCATACTTCAGCCTTATACAGCTTCTTTATATGAAGCCGCTTTTTAATCTTGTAACAGTTTAAGGATTTGGAGAAAGTTTTTATTTTCAAACAACCAGCATAAAATGATACTTCCAGGAAAATTTTTAACTTCACATATCTTTAGGTTTACTGCTCTGCCGAAGAGAGTTTTGTCTCATGCATCAAGCAGCTTAGAAGGCACAATGGAGCCCCAGCTCTTAACTCCATGCTGATGTTCCAGTTATGCCAACTGCAGATCCGCTTCTAACCAGCTTGACTCAAAAGTACAATTGCACCAATGAAATCTCTGTAGCAGAATTTTATACATTTCAAGAGATAGTTCAAGCTTCTGGAAATGAAGTTTTGAACTCTGAACAATCCAGCAGCCAAGTAATCAACAGGGTGGACTCCCTACTTACAATTTTCATCAACTCTGAGAGGAGACTTCTGCAGTTCTATGCCCCATGGGATGAAACCAGTATAAAGACTTTCCCAGACCATTCCTCCTCAAGCTCTGCAGCTTGTTCAGCAAGAAAAACAGGTATCGACAGATCACTGCATTATACCAGCATCTCTGCTGCTTTTTCAGTCCCTTCCACCTGTTGCAACCCAGCAAAAGTTATGATGACCCACATGTCATCCTTAAAATAATTCCACAAAAGAATGCCAGAATCAGGCCTGAATAAGCGAGTCTGAATTTGCCTTGGTATTTCTAATGTGACTTGTGCTTAGGGTAAACAAAGATCTCCTAATAACACCGAGGAGGAAAGTTAGGGGGCTTATATATTGGGAACAGTTATAAACAGCATTTATTCCCCACAGTAAATTGCTGAAATAGTGCAATTTTCAGCATAAGATTCAAGACTGACCCATCTCAGTTCAATGTGTAATAAATTGCTCTTGAATTTTACTTCAAGCAGATTTATGCTTAATTTGTTTTACTGTAGCACAGAAACAGTATTTAAATCACTGTTGTCTGAGCCAGTAAGACAAAATTCATGGGTAACCTAGCTATAATCATCATCAACACACTGAGTATTCCTTTTCACTTCAGAAAATGCAAGGGTACTTGTTCTCTGAAAACTCTGGAAATTCTTTTTCCTTGATGTAGGATTCAGAAAGATCCTTATATGAACAAGAATTGCTTCCAAATCTGATAAATTTAATTTCACTAATGGAGAACCAAAGAACTAATAATTCAAAATTCACTGATCACACATATTACCTATATTATATTAAACATTTTCACCATTATTCCTGTGTTTGTAAAAAAAAAAAAAATCCAAATTTATAAAGAAAAGCAGATGCATTTCATTAGCTAAAGGTAGTGTACATGGGATATTCACATTGACATCAACATTCACAGGTTTGCCTTTGCACCTAATCTCAAACTCTGCACATCATTTTTTTACTGAAACTACAGAGGAAACATTACTACTTAGAGAGATCATTTGTTTTTAAAAGTCACTCTTAAAACAAAAAAGTGAGCAGATCCTCACCTATTCGTCAGTGCATCATAAGGCCACTGAAACTTCTTAGAAATGCCTTAGGTCATCATACAAATGTGATTATGTGATACTTCATATGCCAGATTAATGAATCATTCCACTTGTCTTATTTTAAAGTAAAATTCTCCCTCAAATCCTTTTTCAGGTTTCTTTCTCTCTCTCTAACACACAAGAAGGCACATGATCCATCCCCATCTTCACATTCCCATTTTTGCTTCTAGTTTTCTCTGCCCAAAAAGCGTATATCTGTCAGAGGCCTCCCTACTGGAAGATTAATGACAGAAGATCAAGTCACAGAAGCGCTTGAGAGGTAGTGGAGGCCCCATCCCTGGAAACATTCAAGACCAGGTTGGACAGGGCTCTGAGCAACCTGATCTAGTTAGCAGTGTCCCTGCTCGCTGCAGTGGGGTTGGACTAGATGACCTCTAGGGGTCCCTTCCGACCCAAAACTTTCTATGATTCTATGGGAGCAAACACCATCTTGCATGTTGTGTGAAAATCCGAGAGAGGTAAAATTGCTGTTAAATTACATGCAAAGATTTCAATAAAGCATGTAATAATACTGTTATTTTTTCAAATAGTCTTAGGAAAGCTGGACGAGTTCATCCTTGTTTGTTCTTTCCGGTCTACCTATAAATAAATATACACAAATACATATATATCTGTACGTTGTTACAGCTGTAACTGATAAATGAACATACTTTTGTTAGTTTTCCAGTTTGTAGAATTTGACACGTATTGCCATGATCTACCAAAAGGATCTGTCTCCAATTCCTCATACCACTCAACCACATATTCAGTTACTCCTGGTTTGGAGACTATCCATTCCACAACCACTTCTTGATTTGTTGTAAAGGTCCTCACTGTTTCAATAATCTGAGAAGCTAAAAATTTAACAGAAAATGTCAGCAATTCTATCTTCATAAAAAATGCAGCAAGAAAACAATTCAGTTTTAGCAAGCTGAGACTGCCTCTTTAGAAGAGTATGGAACTATTCAAGGTTAAAAAAAAGTTACTTTATGTACACATGCATGTACTCAAAATACAATGAAGTACGTAAGAATTGTTACAATGGAAAGGGGCTACGCGGAGGGATTGAGGAGATGACACTCACAGATTTACGCATAAAGAATCAAAGACCAGTCTCTTTTAGGATCTCAATTTTACTGTTTGTAAAATTTTACATACCAATTTACTACCAGTTTTACACTTAGTGCAGATAAGCAAGTTTTGATTGAGATGACAAAGGCAATAGGAAAACAGTAAATCAAGTCAGCGAGTTCATGAATGACAGTGAAGCAAAAGTGAACCATCAACTGCAGAACAGATGTAATAAAAGTCTGAGTGAAAAGCCAACCTGGCAAAGCAGACAGAAAAAAGACCAGGTGAAGAAGAGGGAAAAGAGATGTATGTAGGGGAAAAAAAGGCACATCACAGCACAGAAAAACCCAAACAAAATTTATTGTGAGATACAGAAGTGGATAGAGAGGTAGTCAGCAAACTCCAGGACAAGATGACACCACATCTACACATCCAGTTTCCCGATTCGACTGTAATTTGATTGAGCATGCCAGGGAGACACTTGCACTTATTTAATGAAGAACTGATGCAGAAGTGATTCAAGTGTGTCAAATGCAATGTCTCTTCCAGATCATGAGTAGGCAGCAGGATGTTGCAATACAAAGCTCACAGAGTTATCAGAGCCAAGGAACACAACTGTTGTGCTAGAGCAGATCACATCCCTGGCCCTGGCAGTGGATGGGATGTGGTACTCTGTGCACGCATGTGAAATGAGGATAAACACAATGTTTCTCTCTCTGCTTCCATTGATGCATCTTAGGGACTTCTATTAAACACATCTTTAAATGATATTGTTAAATGCACTGCAATAATGCCCTGTGGTAACAAATTTCATGACGTTGTAGAGGTATGAGACAGAATTGGGTGAGACTCTGTAAATTTATCCGGGATGTCCAAGGTTAAAAAAAAACAAAAAACAAAAAACCCCTCAGAAAGTAATAAAATAGAAATTCTAATATGACATCACAAAGTCCTGATATCTGAACAACTACATCTCAAAAAAAACCCCACCAACAATAATGATCTGTAACAAAAACTTGATATGTTATACCAAAATACAACCACCACATAATATTGCTCTAGTAAAAAGTAACGGACTACACAGCTTTGTGCATAATGCAGTTCTACATATATAGATCTAGGACAAAAGTCCTTAGCACAATTTTGCTTCCACTGTAACAGAACTTAAACATATGTCAGGAAGATCATTTTTTTGTTAATGAGAAAAATGTATCACAATACTGAGAAATCTTACTTTTTTCATCAGTGGACGGAATCCTCAAAATAGCTTCAGGAGAATTTCCAGCAGAGTTACAGGCACTAATAGATATAATATATGCCTCTTCATTTAAAAGTAAAATAATTTTCGTATCGGTTGAGAAGTTTGTCATTTTAAGCACAGCATTGTTTTCTGGAAAATACTGTATTTTGTAGCCTAGAATTCTCCCAGAAGGTGGAAAGTTGTTTAATGGCTATTAAAAAAATATACAGTAGTAAGTGTTTCACAACGTTATTTGTATAATCAAAAATGTATACTGTATTAAAGATCAAATTACAAAATGATAGTACTATATTTACAAGAGCAAGGTACTTTCTTCAGTCTCATCTTCAGGACAGTCAACTGCAACAATTTCATTGAAGGCAAGGTTCAAACGTCAAATACTCAGATTTGTAACGCAAAGTGCCTCTGGCCACTCTACCAGAAGATTAAAGTGAATTTAAACACAGCTTTGGTAGCTGTATTATTTAAGAGCAGTTATAAGGACTTTCAATCAGATTTTCCAGTTAGGTGAACACAATTCAACCCTTCCTTTCTGCACAGATTACAAAACTGTAATTCATCTACTGTTCAGCAAACAAAAGTCTTTTCAATTCTGCTTTAGTTCAGTGAGGTTTTTTTTCTGATGACAGCAAAACCCCCTGGCAGTTTTATGTCCTACAACACTAAAATACTCAATGCAACGTAGCTGCAGGACACCAATATGATTCTCAATTCACAAAAAGAGCGTATACCTTCCACATAAGATGTACAGATCTGCTTCCAGCTGAGTGTGAAGACTCAATTACCCTCCACAAATCCACTTTTTTGGAAGGTGCTATTTAAAGACACAAAAATATCTTGAAATTTGTTGTGATATTAAAAGATAGTGTACTATGTTAAAAATAGGCAAAATGTTTAAAGAACACAGTCTGAGAGCAACTTACCAAAAAGAAGTTTTCCCTTGTGTAATGTTGTGCCTTTTTTCCCTAATTAGTACAGCTTCTTTCTTTCCACAAAGTTCCTCTAGAACTTTATTTGTTAAGTTCTAGAGGAGGTTTTCTAGTCTTGTTTTAAAACTGTAAATTTACTTTCTCTGCTTATAATTGATATTGTTGGACATACTTGCTACACTACATTTCTGCTACTATCCTACTTAGCAATGTTCGGTTTCTATCTCCACCCTTGATATGTTCTCTCTTCACTGTCCGTCTATTAATCCATTTTCTTCCTAAGAAACTATGTTGTTTGTATCACCTTTCAAATCTCCTCCTTTCCTTGCTCTTGTCTTTCAACTTTCCCTCTTCCATACTTAAACAAAATACACATGCTCTATTCAAACAACAGAATTCTAAATTTAATAGACGGATGATATGCTGAAAATACAGTTTTCCATTATTAAATCCTAATGCCCCACAGTATAAACAAAGAAAAACTTACTAAATATTTAGCCTTACCTTTCTCTTCTGTGCTTGCTGTTTTCCCTTTACTCCATTCACTCCAGAATGTTGACACAACACTGATACACCGAACAGCAACTGAATATTCTGTGGAGTCCCAGAGACCTGTGAGATTACATGATCCTGTTTTCTCTGCAGAATTCAGTGGGACAGTGACAAATTCCTGGAAGTAGATACATAAACAAAATCTATTTGCCATAAAATTGCATGCAGATATATGACATAGTTTTCCAAAAAACCACAAAGGGTGCAGTTTTCATGTTTTCCACCTCACTCCTCTGAAACTCAAAATTACTCGTTTCCTATTTCGTTTTTCTGTGTAGTGTCTCCATTCTCCCTGTAAAACTCCAGTGTTTGAAAAACTTGAGCCAAAACCAGGTCTGTACTGACCAACCTGCAGCTTGCACTGTGTGCAGCTCACATGGGATTCCAGAGCAGCGACGCCATACTTCTTTCTTGTTTTTCCTTTTCTGAGTTACAGGGTCTTCTAGCTCGTAGCCATCCATATAACAGTGTGGCTGTAGGCCACCCCAAAGACCACCAGAATACGATTAAAATGAAAAGATCAATGAAAACGCAGAAAATTCTGGCACTAACAGAAAAAAAGATTGAGCCTTTAAGTGGTGAAAGAAGACGAGTATGAGGAATAACTGATGCAACATCCTCTTTGAAAAGTAGTGCCAAGGTAAGTAATTTTATCCTCTCAAAAGCAGCCCAGCCACATCTCACTGATTGAAGCCAGAAGCTAGATTGTTGTTCCAAAACTAAAGGTGAAAGAAGACATGAAAACCAGGAACTGGAGTTGATGCATCAACTCGGCTGGACTGACAATGGGAAGTGAAGAAACAACAGGAACTACAAAAAGATTAAAGTGTTTTGTGTACAGAAGGATTGATATAATCACTACAACAACATTCATATCTTCTCTTCCAAATTGCAAAAATTAATCAATAATTAACAACTGTCGTCCTCTCAATTTCAGATGGCTGAAACAGACAATAAAATAAATGTTCAAGCTAGCTAAATGCTAACAAGGTCAGCAAAGGTAAGTTTTAGAATAAGGAAGATTCCCTCTTGGGAGTCAAACTGAAGTAGTAACGTCATGTAGATTTACAACAGGGCCAAAAACCTGTGATGAAATTCTTGTCTTCCACCAGTGGAACCTTCCAATGAAAAGTGAATCAAACTGTAACAATACAAAATGTAGACACCCACTCCTTTGAACACCATGATGGGAAGTGGACTGCTCAACAAAACTGAAAATTTTAGTCCATTCTGATCTGAAGAAACTCATTGGAAAAACAGAAAACTGCTTCTATGAGAATGAATTCAGGTAACTACAAACCACTGCTAGGTGACAGACTCTAGCCAACCTGCAATAAAAAGGGCTTCAACACTATTATCAACCTCCTGCAGAACCTGACATAGAATTGCAGACACCCCAGACTAGGTTTTAGTTACTTGCCAAAAAGCTGTTAACAATGTTTAAATGTAATTAGAAACTTAGTATATGCAAGTAGAAAAATAGGTCATCCGTTTTTCACACAGTAAAAACAGTTCACAGCAAACTATTTAGATTGTTTTGCTAGTAAGGATTAAAAGGTCAAGAAAATATCCATTATTTACTCAAACTTTTTTTTTTTTTTTCATATATGTGCTGACAGAGAGAAAAACAGCTCCTATATCTAAGTGATGGTTTGAGGCTGTCTTTGTTGGCCTTTGCCATTGGACTGGCTACAGACAAAGCTATGACTCATGCCTGTCTAAGATCCTACAGAACTAAACTCACTTTACTGACCATGGCTACTGTTTTTGCTCTAGAATGTCTGTGGAAAAATGCAGGTAAATTCTGAGAAAGAAAATGGATGTAGACTGAATTTGGTAGTGAAAACGTAGACACGTGATTACTTATGCAGGTGCTGACAAATACACAAAATACACAATAATACTGTAACTTTACAAAGACATGAACATTTTAAATGTTTGGGAAGGATATCATATGCATGTAAGCATCACAAGGACACCAGTGTCTTGACTCCAAAGGGATAAACATATTCAACAAAACATTAGTTCCATTTCTAACATGTCAGGTGCCCCTGAGGCATCCTGCCCATCAGATCATCCCAAATATTATATCCTGAATCTAATAACTAATATGTCATATCTACACTAAAGATGCTTGCCACGAGAATGTAAGGAGGATGCTAATTAGAAACAACTTCAGTATCAGCAACATTTTTAAAGCTCTGAGGACTACTATTAGTGACCCTGAAGAATTATTCTCCCCAAGAATTACACATTTAATGTATAAAATATGAAGGTCAAGGCAGACAACTCAGTTTAATGAACTGAAATAAACAAGCCAAGCAACGTGGCTTATTCTTAAATCTGAAAGAGGAAATAGTAAGACTGCAAATGGAATCACTTCAATACTGAGGAGCATCGGAATAGGCCATCTGAAAGAAGCAAATGACTAAATACTGTTTTTTCTACAACAGTCCCATTTAAGCATCAGAAAGACAAACTTAGAAAAATAACTTCCCTTGTTTTCCATCTTGCAAAATTTATACCTCAATTCATTTGAAAATTAATGTATCATTAGTCAATCTTTATCTGATTCAACTACCGTGGTTGGGAGTATATGCTGTTTTCAACACCAGAGTGCAAGAGGAAAATAAAATATCTTGACTGTGTGTGTAGTCCCTTAGCCTAAGGTCATCCCTTAGCCTCTCACAGATTTATTCAGAAGTATGGTATGTACCAAAACAGACACTGACCAAAAGGAAGAGAACAATTAATCCTAGACAACAGAACAATTATCTTTAGATCCTGCACACTTAATTATGTTCCACTAAAATAACAAAGTTTTAATCATCGTTTCCAACTACTTGTTGCATTTTTTCTATTTAGTCTTCTATAACATTAAGAAATTAGTCACAAAAAAGCTAATAATCAGAAGAAAAGTTACATAACTTACCGAAGAGTTTGAATACAAGTTTCTGTACTGAACCTGGCAAACTAAATCTTGTGAAGGGATAATCTTCTCAGGCATTTTCCAGGTTACTGTAAGCAACTGCTTTATACCAGTGATTTGTTTAACTGAAAGTATTTCAGGAGCTTCAAATTTCTCTAGAATGGAGAAACAAAAATATTAACAGGGGAAAATGCTTCTATAAAAGTTCAGAATTGCTCCGTTTATGTGTGTTTTAAGGAGTTTAATTATTATCCCAATAATGTACATCCCATCAGAGTATTCACATGACGGTCTATTTTATAGACATAACTCTACATATGGGAAGCTATGTGTAAGAGAGATTGCAGTTTTTATGCTGACAAACCTGCTCTTAAACAGTTATGCAGATTTATTTCATCTGTATCATAAATGAAGAATACTACTCAGGGACAACAGCAGGGAAAAGAAACAAAGTCCGAACTATAGGTGAGGGAAGAATCCAGCTGAAAAAGACTTGAGGGGGAGAGAATTGCGAAGGAGACTATGGGAAAAGAATGGACTAGCACTGAGACAAGAGATGGCTGGTGCAGAGGATGTGGAAAGCAATGCGGAGCCACAGCAGGTCTGAACACAGGCAGTAAAGAAGCATATGGCTGGCGAGCTGACAGAGTGCTGCAGCAAAAATACTCAGTTAAAAGGGTTGTTGATTAACTAGACCAAAATGAACAGAATAAAACGCAGCACAGCGCAGAGGAAGAGACAGACAAAATGTCACTATTGCTCCTGGGAATCCCAGACCAGGTGGTTTTTTAACATTCCTAACCAGAAAGTAGAATAGCAGAGTAAATGATGGGCAGGCCTGGAGAACTGATAGTATCACTAGTTGTTTACAGCCAGAAATTGTACTGACATCTAGCACTGCTCAAAAATACAAAAGTACAGTGCAAGTATCACTTAGTTCGACAAAGTTTTAGTATATGGCCTTTACTTGGTAAATAATTAAAAACTTAGTAATTTATGATAGGTATGTCAGACATCAGCTTTAAAAAATATCGTTGTAGTTAGATGTTCCATAGTATGAATACAGCATTCTATCATCTTTCACCACCTCTCAGTAAGACCAAGAAATTGTTGAAAACTACTACTGTACCACCAAGCAGTTCGAAGAACTCTACATGGAAAGGCCATCAATTAAAACATAACACAAGACTTGCTTCAACTGAATTGGAAGCATCAAAATTTTGGTGAAAAAAAAAAATTGGTAAGGATGAAACATTCTATTAAACCCTAAATGTAATTTCACAGACTTCATAATTTTAGCTAACAATTAAAGTTAGACAGCATTTCAAAACTGAAACCAATTTAAAACCAAATGAAACCCAAATAATACTATTATAAACTCCTATATAAAAAAAAAAAAATCATTACTTTCTTCTATGTAAACCAACTTTGATTACACAATTTGTTTCGGAGTTCTCTAACCTGTATGCTATAGTTGGGGAAAAAGAACCGGGGAGGGTGCAGCCAGCTCAACATGCACTACTTTATCTTTACTTAACACTTTTTTTTAATTACCTATTTTTTCCATAGGTATAGGAACGCAATCTGATGAGGCTTCACCCAACACATTTTCAGCTTTCACCTGAAAGCAAAAAGAACTACTATATGGAGTATTTGGATAATAAAATGAACATGACTCTGTTTGACTTTGGCAGGAGCCCACTGTATTTGGAAGAGTCACCCTTCTTTCTGTCATCCTAAAAAACAAAAGAGAAAAATAAAAGGAATCAGAAATTAGATTTTCTTATAATAACTCAAACTGATTGTTGGGTTATTATTAATTATTATGTATTATTTATTTTTATATATATTATTATTTACATGTCTTTGAGGTTACAGGACTTTTTTACCAGTGAACATCTCCTTAGATGATCTGTTTATGCAGGCAAATACTGTTTCCTAATTGCAAATAGCCTGCACAGACTCAATTAGTTTTAATTGCAATTAGTAAGACAACTTTTCCAGGTGCAGTAATGAGGAGTAAAAACACCTTAATGGGGGATCCACGTGCTATTATTATTTTAGATTAAAATCTCAAAGAGAAGTGAAATCATGTAACTCCACACAAGACCTCCTCCAAAATACAGATAGATAGATATAGCTAGTAATACATGCCACATGGAATTATGTGATAACAAAACTTTAATTCATCTTTTAAATATAGAAAAAAGAAAAGCCAAATTGTAGCTTTCAAGCTATTAATGTCACAGAAATTTGACAGGTCTTCCCGAAAGAACACACTGGTAATATGCTGTCTTTACAGCATATACTTTCATAACAAGTAGTGCGGGATACTAACAAAATCTGTTTCGTTTTAGCAACTCACAAAGAAATTCTTCAACAAACAAAAACTCATATATGGGGTCTGTGTTTAATATTCTGTATTATGCAGTAAGCAAGGAGATCATTTGGGTAACTCTAAAAACAGTTTGAGGCTAGTATTTCACGACCATTTTTAACCTAGTGTAAGCCTGCACTGCTGCGAAAGGAAGCAGTCCTACCTTCCCTGACAGGCATAGCTGCCTGTTTCCATCCACAGCTCACTCTCCCTTGTACCAGTGCTTTGTAGTCATAAAGTAAATCCAGCTGGGGAGTTGTCTGGATTAAAATTAATGCTTAGATTTTACTGGGAATCGTTCTGCAATCCAATTCACTGTGTGATTAACGAAGAATTTGTGCTGGTAGAGGAAGGAACGATACTGAAACTTACTTTCAATAGCTGTTCATGGTTTCACAAACTCAGCTAAGTTATAAAATGTAGAAACACTAGAAGAAGTAAGAAATTTCCACCTAATGAAGGTGGAAGCCTAAAATGTCAAGACTAAAATAGAAATAAAACTAAAGATGTTTTCCTGCCCTAACACTTAAGTAAAAAAGATACCATATCCTAGCATAACTTACAATAAGAAAATGTCTCCTCTGGAGTCTAAATTCCTTCCAGTTCTTAAGAACAATTTTAGTTATTTTAGAAAACTCCTCACAGAATCATATTACCTTGATTAGGCAGAAAAAGAGCACTACAAGCAGCATGATTATAAAGAACAGACTGACAAGTATATCTGGGGCAAAATCTGTGCTATAACCTTCCAAATTGCATCTGCGATCCTCTTGGAACAACACTGATTTCACAATTTTCACAGTAAGTTACAAAAAAGCAAGCTCCTAAACAATATTTAAAATTTAACAGAAATTTAAAGCATCAGAGTCACAAAAACACCAAAAAGCAAGAGACTACATCACTTGTATTTGTAAATACAAATCTCCAGATGTGAGCAATCCAAAAAGGACATCTAACTCTGGATTCTTTCACTGAAATCTTATGACTCTGAAGGTTCCCAGGTTAAAAACTACTGGTGTCAAGCAGAGTAACGGGGACTTTAATAGTTTTAACTGGGAATTGTTTAAAGTAGAGAAGGAAGTAATCTTTTTTACTCAACCAAAACAAGAATAGTCACCAACACAGAAAGTTTCTAGGTAACACTCCCACAAAGTGCCTCCCTTCTCCATTTGCACCTAGGCTCACTCAGCTTTTGGTCTAAATAGTAATATTACTTCAAGGAAACAAGTGAATGTCATTTTTGAAGGAAACATTTGTCTACTGAATATTGGGTTGAGAATGCTCATTTCCTTTATACAGCATACTAAAAAGGTATCAGATTGTAACTTTCTTCAACCATTACCAACCCCAAATTAACTGAATTTACTGAGGAAATGCCATGACTCTGAGCTCCACAATGCTTCCTCGTTTTCTTTAAACAGAAGTCAGAACACGAGGGAAGGGAGCCGGTGGTCTCACCCCAACAACCCAGTTCCAAATACATCCTATACTTACATTTTTCGGTAAAGAGTATAGTTTGTCGTAAGATTTGTTTGTCTTCCTGAAGTCCAGGTGCAGGTAAGTTCAGCATCAAAATAATAAATGCACGAAATATTTCCTGGTGTGTCTGGTGGAACTACAATGGTTAAAAAAAAAATTAAAAAGGCCAGTAAAAATAAGTAACTTTAATGTACAACTGATTTTGCTGGTCAAAAAGCAGATTATGGCAAACTTCACCAAGTGGCTTGCATAGCACTTCATTTTATAATTTCTTACTGCCCTCAAAATTCCTTGCAAAACCAAAATCAAAACCACTATTTCCTCCCCTGGGGAGACGGGGAGATTTTCTCCAGCCATTTCTCAGAAGTACTTAACTAAGTGCGCCTGAAGATATTTTTGCAGTAACTCATGAACTGTCTTGTATGAAACCACTACGTACGCTGTCTTGAATCTCTAGGTATACCCAAAGCAACACGCCTGTAGCTCCAGGCCAGTCCAGAGAGCAAGAGGAAAACATAGAAACAGCACAAAAGTTCAGGAAAAGACATTCTCTGAAAGATAAAACCCTTCTTGGTTCCTTCCCAGAATGTCTAATCACATATCCCATGAAAACACCTGGTCTGAGAAGCCTGCACGACTTCAGAGTGCAGAAGACTTCCTGGGAAACATATCTCTATAACCTTGAAGAGATGACTAATTCTGGACTCTCTTTATCTTGTAAGCAAGAGAGTGCAAAGAAAACAATCCCCTGCAATCTCTACAGCCTGAAGTCATCCATAAAAATGTAACACCCTCAAAGGCTTCTTTGTTCATCACTTGATAGATGAAATTCGAGTTGAAAGGAAGAGAACTGTGCCCAGTGAAATAAACTGGTTGAAGAAGTCATCTTTCCAAAACAGTACTTTTCTCTCCCACCTAATAAAACACTCTAAAGATCATTCTTCTATTGACAAGTTATGGCACACTAAACTTTGCAGATAGGCAATACCCCCTACTGTTTTTTATTCCACAGATGTATTGTTCTACACTTCTTGCGTCTTTACTACAATGAGACCCCCAGGCATACATTAGTATAATCTGGATTTATTCTACTCAATAAATTAGAGAATTTGTATGCATATTTATCATGTCGCCCTCTCCATAACAGATTGTAATTGTAATTTCTTTGGAACAGAGGATTAGAGAGGAAATCCTCCCTGCAGAAAAGGAAAGTTGACTAGGCTAGACAAATCACACAACCAAAGAGACAGACACAGTACACTCTGAACTCGACAGAAAACCTCCACTCACTTCAGCTGGCCAACAGTCAGGGTCAGAGAGGTTATGGACCAGTGCCAGTAAGGAATGCCTGCAATTGCATGCTTTATTTCAGAAAAAAGAAAATACTTGAATACAGGTGTCTAACAATGCCACAAGCTTAAAAAAAAAAAAGAAAAAAAAAAAGTCGTTGTTTGAAAAGTAAAATTATAAAGTTATTAAAAAATGTTAAAATTCATGTTTCCACATTCCTACTTACAGCCAGATTTAACTTCAGTGTGAACCAAAAGTTGTTCCTTGCCCAAGTACTTAGTGAAACATTTCACATGAGCTTTGCTGTAAATGAAATTATGGATGGTTACACTAGATACAGTCTCGTTCACAACATTATAGTTCTCCTGAGCAATCAATTCATGATTCAATTTCCAGATGATGTGGCTTGCATTTCTGTGAGGTGTGTAGCGATTTCCAAGAACACAAAATAGTTTCAGGGTGGATCCTCTTTCAATTTCAGGAGATGAAGGAAAAATGTCGGCATCTCTGATAGAGCTTTCATCTAAAAACAAAACCAGAGATATCACATAACCTAATTACATTTAAAATACCAGTAGAAAAATGATAACTTTGGTGTCTACAGATCATTAAATTACATTTTTTTCGTATGGAGTTCAAATAAAATGCTCAGTTAGTCACTCAATTCAGATATTGCGGTTTGGAACTCAGTTCACATTAATTACTATATTACCATAGGTAATACCTATTACCATAGGTATTATATAAGAAGGATGTTTCTGTACCCTCCTAAAAATAATGGAGAAATTTCAACTCTAAATTTTTTAATAGCTGAAGATTAAGAAAAGATAGTCTTGTCTTTTAAATCTGTTTTTAAAAAACATTCCGATACGTAAAAGGTATGCATACCATTTAGATGTTATCATTACTAATTACTGTATCAGAAAACACAACAAACTGGAAAGTTTAAATTTTACACCTAAGTTGCAATACATTTCAATATCTCATTAGTACTTTTACCCCACATAAAATTCATGTTCTTAGATACAGTGCAGGAACTGCATGTAAAAGGAATACACAGAAGCGAGCTGAATGAATGAATTCAGCAACAAAATTACGAAACCACCCCTTAGAGTCCTGCAAGGAGCTAGCTGTTTATTTTCTTCCTGCTACTTCTCTCTTGAAGCCATATTTCATAAATAAATCTTAAATAAAACCAAATAAACCCCAACTTTTACAGACAGAATTTCTTTGCTAGAATGTAGGAATGAAAGAGATTCAAATATTAAACTTTCTTCCTTGTTTTCTGGTATTTCTTTCCTTTTTCAGTGTATTAGCTGTAAATTGCTTTCTAATTCTTTTTGTGTCCTTTTTTTTCAAAGTAATTTCTTTATGTTTCAAAGTCACACTAACGGCTAATTTACACTCTGCTGCACAAATTTTAGTGTCTATCAGTTGAAAGCATCTACCTGCACTGTTTTGTATATTATTCAAGCTTCTACAAACATATGCACCCCTCTTCCATGTAAATCCCCAAACAATTTCAGACAAATATCACTATACAATAAAATACTGTTGTGTGTTAAGTTGTATGTGATAAATTGCACGTGAACTTTCAATTATTGTCTCAAAGTCATTATTTCAGTCTATCCTTGTGATTTCCTATTCTAACCTATACTGTTCAACTTAATCAGTTTGAAGTAGCACTGTTGTCACACATCTTTAATCCTCAACCACTCACTGCTGTTATGCCTTTGCGCACCAGAAGTGAACCAAAAGGAGACAGACAAAGATGAAAAATAAAAACTCTGCCAAAAAAAACATCGTTTCCCATCCAGATCAGATTCCTCACCTCTTCACAACTAGACACAAAAAATGCACTCCAGCAGGAGCGGGAGATGAGAGGCAGAGGGAGTGCAGAACTACCCGCTCCTCCAACTTCAGCAGTTACCTGTGCCAGCTTAAACTGACTGTAGAATTACCCCATTAACAAATAAATAAATAAATAAATAAGATCAATAGTCACACATTGTTATGTGACTTAAAATTAGGAATGAGAACATTAGTAGTCATGGCATGAATCTCTGAATAGGTAATGTTTGACTTAAAACAGTCCAAAACCAGCAGACATCAAGAGCATTTCAGTGTTCATGTGTTATAAAAACATTAATTTGTTCCACCAGCAGATCTCCAAAGTTATCAGCCTTTACAACGCAACAAGAACTGAACCACGATATGACTTCCAGATGCAGATGCCCCTTCTATATCCTGTGCATCATGGAGACAGTTAACAAGTAAGTTTTAAAAAACTTTTTTTCTTAATACTTTAAATACATAAGAAAACAAATCCAGGCTATCATGATCACAATTAACATTCCACAAGAGGACATCAAGAGTATCATAAATTAATTTTCTCTATATACTGCACATCACTTAGTCAATCACCTACTAATTTCTATTTTCAAAATACATTTTTGTCATTTTCAGAACTCTTTGAAATTCCATTTGGAGATGGACACCTTTTGGAAAACTTTCTTATGGCAAGACAGGTGCTAATAATCAAGAAATATACCTGCTAGAGAGCTGCAGAGCAGGACAAGCATCCAAATCAAACAGCTGAACATTTCCTATTCAGGAACTATGGGCAGGAAATGCTGTAATAAAATAAAAATAAATAAAAGTAAAAATAATATCCTTCAAGCAAAGATGCCCCTGTAATACTTTATAAGCATTTGTATGTGACTTAACGGTATTCAGCATTTCTCACTTGCATTCAAGTTAAGTATTGCTTTGCCTAAGTCTTACTCTCCTGCACAACGGCAGAAATTTGATGCAGTTTTCCTAAGTGTATATGTTTCCTACAAAGATAAGAGACATAAGTGTACCTGAAATCCTTCTGAGAGCAATCCAATCCATATAAATAATTTATCTTCCAAGGACTGTGTGAAGAATTGGTAAGAACTACACCTACACCCACTTGAAATCCAGCCTGCCTAGCCATCTTATGAGCAGATTCACTTAGCAGAGTGAGTTTATTTTGAAAAGAAAAGCTGTGGCAGGAGAAGGAGTGATCCGCATCTCTCGTGCGTCACCACCTAATAAAACAATTGCTCAGGAAGTAGGCAACAGTTCCAAGTCATCATCCACCCAAGACAGGGTGAAATCACGTTGGTTTTATTCCAGTTAAGTGTCCAAGGCACCAGACTTGAGGACACTCTGCAAATGCAAGAGAAGGTACATCTCTTTGGCTTGCTCTTTGAAGATGAACTGTTGTGCAGCCAAAAAACCCCAAAACTCTGGGGAAGAAGGAGGAAAGCAAAGAAGTAGAATGATTTCTTCTAAAGGTACAGTTGAATTTAGGGCTTCAGGAGAAAAACGACAGAAAGCAAATACTCCCCTTGCCTCAATTGCCGCTGTCATCACTCACAGAATCACAGAGTGGTTGAGATTGAAAGGGACCTCTGCAGGTCATCTGGTCCAACCACCCTGCCCAAGCATGGCCACCCAGAGCCAGCTGCCCAGGAGCACGTCCAGACAGCTTTTGACACTCTCCAAAGATGGAAAGTCCACAACCTCTGGGGTCAACCTGCTCCAGTGCTCAGTCACCCTCAGAGAGAAAAAGTGTTTCCTGATGTTCAGAGGGAACATCCTGTGTCTCAGTTTGTGCCCAGTGCCTCTTGTCCTGTCACTGGGCAGCACCAGAGAGAGCCTGGCTCCGTTCTCTTTGCACTTGCCCTTCAGGTACTGATGAGATCCTCCTTGGGACTTCTCCCTGCTGAACAGTCCTAGCTCTCTCATAAGCCTTCCTCCACACGAGAAATGCTTCAGTCCCTTAATCACTGTTGTGGTTGCTCTTTGGACTCTTTCCAGTATGTCCATGTCTCTCTTGTACTGGGGAGTCCAGAACCAGATGCAGTACTCCAAGTGTGGTCTCACCAATGTTGAGCAGAGCGGAAGGATCACCTCCCTTGACTGGTTACACTCCTCCTAACACAGCCCAGGGTACCACTAGCTTTCTGTGCCACAAGCGCACATCGCTGGCTCACATTCTACCTGGTGCCCACTGGGACCGCCAGGGCCCTTTCTGCAAAGCTGCCCTCCAGCTGGTCAGGCTCCTGTCTGTATGGGTGCCTGGGGTTATTCCTCCCCAGGTGCAGGATTTGGTACTTCTCCTTGCTGAACTTCATGAGGTTCCTGGCAGCCCATTTCTCCAGCTTGCAGAGGTCCCTCTGGTTGGCAGCACGACCCTCTGGCACATCAGCCACTCCTCCCAGTTTTGTGTCCTCAGCAAACTGGCACAGGGTACACTCTGCTGTGACATCCAGATCATTAATGCAGATGATAAACAGGACTGGATCCAGCATGGACCCCTTGGGTACAACCCTTGTCACTGGCCTCCAGATAGACTTTGCACCACTGGTCACCATGATCTAGACCCATTTGTTCAGCCAGTTTTCAATCCAGCTCACCGTCTCATCATCAAGCCCACACTTCACCAGCTTGTCTGCAACTACCCCTGTCTATCAAGCGGCCCAGCTCCTATACGAGGGCAGAACATGTTGCAACCCAGACTACTCATTTGGCTAGCAAGTAGGAGAGCCGCCTGTAGAAAACAGAGGTTTCAGATCCCCTTCAGCAGATGAGAGCCTAGGGCCCAATATTCCTCATTACTGGACAAGTAGGTCTAAATACCATGTTCATAAACAAAAGGTGGGCATTATACTGCTGCAGCTAGTTAGGGTGCCTATTTTATATTAGGCTTTCAGATTTATCTGAGGAGCTGCTGGAATTTCAGCTCCCCATGCAAACCTGTACGCCAGGAGGGCTCCAGGTGGGAGGCAAGTGCTACCTCCCCAGAACAGGTACACCAGCAGCTTTCAAATCCAACAAGGCATCTCCTGCTCCCACAGTTTCGGAAAATGCTGGGAAGCAGCTGTGCATCGGGTCACGGTTTGGGACAGAGATCTATAGGTAGGATACAGGCAGAAGGGGTTCTGTACTACGTTATGGTCCCTTCCACAATAACTGCTTGGTTTTGCTACAAACTAAAGTTTCACAATAATCTAAAAGAGAAAACCATAGTAAAAAAATGCTTTGTGCTCAGTCTCTACCAGAAGCTATCTGAAACATTATTTTCAATATGTCTCAGGAAGCATTTTAGAAACTTTGAGGCTATGACAGTGCAAAAGAGGAGAAAACATTATGAACAGGACATGAGATAAAGAAAAAGAAATGAGGGAGGAGTTTGCCTAGTGACACGCTCCTAAAATACAGCTGCAGCAAAATGTGCACCAACAAGAAACAAAGCAATTACAAAACCAGAATCTATTACTACTTCAATACCAGATTCTATTCCTATTTCAATAACCTAGGGTGTAAGTTCTTGTTCTCCAAGCACTAAAGATGAATTACACTACTGACAGCAATAAAAACAAAGAACTTTAAGCAATTGTTCCAAGTATTCTGCACTAATAGGTGCAGAATTAAAAGTAGATGCAGACTGAAAAATGTTTAGGTATTTATTTTTGAATTTCAGAATTAATACAACCCATAGCAATGTTAATGAGATACCGGAAGATCCACTCTGTTAAAGCTAAGAATATACTTCATAAACACTAAAGTGTGTCTTTCTTATTCAATTTTTTAAAATTTAAGAAAGATACCAAAGTAAAAAAAAATCAGTCCCAAAGTCATGACTACAAGCAAACTACATTCACTGCAAAAATAAAGAAAAATCATAATGATGACTCTAAAAAAAGCTTTGCCAGCTTTGTAGGAACACACACCAGTGATTGCTATACAGCTGTGGCAAACACTGACGTAGTCAGTCCACCATTAGCTAGGAGGCTACTAGTTGCAGAAAACCAACACGCTTCAATGATGATTATCAACATCAGCAAAACCAAGCAACATAACAAAGAGCACTAAAAGATGATGTTGCTAATCAAAACTATCTGTCAGAGGAGGAATGATAAGTCAAAGACAAATTATTAATGAGTTACAGATGCTACACTGGCATAAGCATTTTTTTTAAAACTTCAAAAAGTAAATAAATTTATTTGTCAAATAAAATGTTTTTGCAACAGCTCCATGAATATGGCTTTAATCTTGGAGGATATACTCACTCATGAGAATACCAAATCCTCTGTGTGGCATGTGAAGATAATCATATACATAATAGTTTACAGGAAAGAGCTTAAGGCACTTAATAAAGCTCTATTCTTTCTTTTCTGTAGACTTAACTGCTAGCATCATGTAATAAAATCTTACTGCATATTCTGTACTGTAAGGATTTCATTAAATAAAACAAATTGTTCAAAACACAAGCTTTCCACTTGTCTGCATCAACCACAGAATACAAGTTTTACATATTAAGGCTGTGACTAATTAAAGAATGTCCCCTAGTGTTTGATGTCTTCCTTAAATTCACCAAACATAGCTACACAATAACAAAAAAACAGTAGAAGTTGCCATAAGCTTAGATAACAGTATATCAAGAAACAACTGCTTCCAGACCATAAAAGCAGCAGCATGATTTCAAATACATGCAACTATATAAGAATCAGGCAAGAAGAGAAAAACACTGTCACCACAGAGCAGCTGTCAGTACTGAGCTTGATTACACTGCTCTAAGTGAAAAGTGCCAATAGCTTTTTCTGCTTTCTGGACTAGTCAGGAAAAAAAAAAATCAGCTAATACCAAGAACAAAATGAAGATAGATCATGGTTCTCCCCAGACAGGACATGCAAAGTCCTTTCCAGGCTAGGAAAGAATCAATTTACAAAACTTTCATAATAAAATTAACAGCCGCTTTTAACAGAAAATCTGGTGCAAAAAAAAAGCAACCATGAGTTGACACGGACACTGACTTTATCTGGAAGCAGCTACCCTTCTTCTGGAAATTAAATTATTGCATAGATCTTTGCTGAGAGTTTGTGAGAAAAATCAAAAGACAGTACAGCCTTGGTCAAAGCACAGAACACTTCAAAGGGTGCAACAACTCTAGCAGGAAGATGAAGAACCATCTGCTATATAAAAAAGAAATAAAAAATAAAAAAAGGAAAAAGTGTACTACGTTTATCAAACACTCTCCCCTGTCTTTCTTTGCCTACAATTTGGCAAAGCTCTAACAGTTTCTGCTGACACTCTACATATGTTGGTTTGCTATTTTTGAGGGGACACAAGACAGAAGAGGCTGCATTTCAGCCAAAATACTTCAGTATTTCCAACAATAACAAAAGCATTTTTTTTCACCATATTCCTTTGACTAGCTCCAGCAATCCCACACTTTTTTAGCAAGGAATTAGAACTCAAAAGCATTGGAAAATCACAAAAAGCCTTTTTTAATTACAATTGTGCCAAAAATACTACATACCACTGCATATCCCACCACAGCAGGGCACAGTGCTAAAAGATAAAGCATGGTAAATCTGGCTGCGATACCAAGTCACATGCCTTTGAAAAATTCCGGTTCTACGTGCTCACCAGAAAGCTCAAACAGCCAAAGATCCCATCCACTGCAAGTAAGCATCCCTCGTCCTGTACACACACCTATGTTTTCCCCCTCTTCTAGTGCTCCTCTGGTGCTCATCACACAGTGAGTCACTTACACTTGCTAAAATAGCAGAAAACTAATCAAAAAATGTATCTGTGCTACGTCAGCAAACGTAAGCAACCTGCTACCATGATTAGACAGGCATCTATGTTGCTGAAAAAGAGGAGAGGACTGGGGAGAGAGACCTCCACATTTCTTCCCAGGTGTGAGCTGTTAATCTGGTTTAGTCCTGATGCTGTCTTACATCTCCTTCCACTTTCTCCAATACCAATTAGCAGCCGGTTATTTGACATGCCAGCTGCTAGTTACTACATGTCAGAGACCATGGCAGTGACTCAGCAGGTTACAACCCTGCTCACGTCTTACGTGGCTGTCACCATACTGGTATGTGACTAAGTAGCTCTTTGGCTGTTTACTTAAGAGATAGCACATGTAAAAGTGATGAAAGAACATTCCTGAGTGAAAATCGCATCATAAATTCAAAAGTGCTTCACTTAAAGATACCTGTAAAAGCTAAATTCTGATGACTAAACAAATAGCATGAACAGAACCGTCTTCTCCAACTATTTAAAAAACAGATTCTCCAAAGCCAGATTTCTTGCAGGAAGGGGCAATCTCAATGAAGGTCTCATTAAATAAATAAAAAATTGTGTAACATAGTTGATGAAAGAAGGCTTTCTCAATACCAAAACCTCTGGATTTCTATTTTCATTTTGAAATTTAAGTCGTTTGGAAGAAATCTGGTTTGAAAATTTAAAAAAGTCAGAGGAAGAAATTACCCTTAGTAACTTTTCCCCATACTCTATTTAGGACTATGTCTTCATCACCCTTCTCCCCCTATTTCGGGACAGGAATCTTCTTCCATTCAGATCCAATTCTAAGCTTGTTTTTAACTACACAGACACATACTTCTGCATGCAGCATAGCTGCCACACCATGAATAATGACCATGGTACCTCTATAAACAGAAAGGCAGTATGCCTTTAGCCTATGTAAAATATAGGCCCAGTCATCTTGAAGAATTTCTTACATCTTTGCTGGAACCTGACAGGACATCCTTTCCTACTAGGTCGGACACTCTTTTAACAACTATGAAAGAGGAAAGAAGCTGAATAGCGATTGCTGTCTTTTATTTAGTCTTCAGCAGCAAGTGCTACAGCTCCACCATGCCAGCAACCATGTGAAGGGACAGACCTCGCCCTACACAAGATCAGCCAGTGACAAATGCCAGGAGCCTGAGCATGGGCCACCCAACTGCAATGTTATGCACAGATGCATTTGGAGAAGCCGTAACCATCAGTTTTCAGAACTCCAAGGTTCAAATCTGTCAGCATTTACACAAATCCTAGAGGGAAAGAGGACATCTCAGGCAAACGATCCAAACATAAACTTCAGTGTCCTTCCTAGGTAATACAGTGTAGAAGCATCGACTTCCAGGATCGGTCAGGATTCCACCAAGGGCAAGTACTGGTGAGCATCAGAAGAGGAAAACAGGTTCTTCTACATAGGTCAGAGAAGAGAATGACATGTAAACATACTGGAGGAAGCAGTAAAAGTGAGGGACAGCTAATGGCTTTTCCCAACTCTCTAATCCCTATAAATCATGCACTGACAAGCTCATCCACAGGGAAAATGACAGACATTGTAGTGAAAGATCCTGAGCACACTGGTTTCATAATCCACAGTTCTTAACTGAGTTAAAAATTGTCAGCTGACCCTCAGACCAGGATGAGTAAGATTCAAAATTTTAACATTTAAATAGAAACTGATTTACACAGGACTTCGGCACATTTTCTTCTAAAAAATAAACCTATTTAAACTTGAAATCATGATAGCCTACCTTAAAACACAGTACTATCATAATCTAGTAAAATCACTTAAAACAAACAAATTCAAGCAATACGTATTTATTGAGAAAACAGAAACCACTAAGCTTACAGACATATCTGAAGGAGGAGTGTGGAGCAGAGCCCCTTTGAAACACTGCGACAACTTCTGACTGCAAGAATTGTTCTAAAAATGCCAGAGCGGGCAAAAAAGGAATAGAAACAAAGGCTGTATTCATCCCATTCAAAGACTTGTTAATTTAAAAGCTGCAAATCAACTGGAAACTGAAAAAGCAGGAAAGTCGTTTTCCTCTTTTAGTCTCTAAATTTAAAAAAAGGCACAAAAGGATAAGATACTTTTGTTCTAGAATCCTGAAGCACATAGTGACCAGGAAAGGTCAGTTCAGTTAATAACTGCTGATAACTGTTCTTTTGTTTAGTATATCCTAGAGTCACAGAGGCAAAGTGTTTTGATAAACCCTTTCTTTTGTTACAAAACAATTTTTAACAGCATATTGCATATTTACACTTTTTAATACAAAATGCTGTACATTGTATTTAAATTCCAATTTTAACCTAAATGTAGCTTGATACTAATCCAGAAAAATAATTAATCCATATCTAGTAAATAGAATATAATTCATTATTCTCTAAACAAGCATAACAAGTAAGCCTCTAAACACATCTTAAGGTATAAAATGCTCAGCTAGTTAAAAAAGCTGCAAAACAAATATTTGTTAATTAATATACTATACCTCATGATAAAAACTTAATTTTTAGGGAAAAAGTTTAAAGCTACAAACACAAAAGAAGACTTAATCTCTTTAATTTTACGTATTGGTCACTTTTTTCACTTTAATGACATGATTAGATCTGATTTGATAATGCTCACTGAAAGAAAGGCCAGGCCATCAATACCACTAGAACAGAATGCTGGTGATACCACCAGAGAGAACTGCAGCTCTCACAGTGGCATTGTCCTTCCTTGTTCTTTTTCCACCAAGTAAGAAAAAATAGTCAAGCTAGGGCTTAAACAGGCTTCATGTACAGGTCTGGTCTTGGAGATTTCTTCTTAGGCTCAGTGTTTGAGAGACTACAGTCTATTTTGGCTACAAGAGTCTACTCTGAGAGATGACTCTGTCAGACATTTTCAGTTAGCAAGACATTATTAGATAGGACAGTTGCCTTTGTGCCCCTTCCTAGAGCACAGTCACCCAAACAACGGTGGAAAATAAGATGCCTCTGCCACAGTAAGCAACTAGGTGAGAAGAATGGATGGTCAGGACAGGAAGATCCATGCACTTCAGCTTTAAGATTGAACTCGCATCAAGTGAGTGGCCAGATCCAAATCTCTTACAGTTGCCAGATTTGAGTGGTTTTAACCTGAAATTTGTATAGAATATACACTTGTCAGAAAATCAAAAGACTTTCTGTACTACTTCAAGCATTAGTTCACCTTGTCCAGCCTGGCCTCTTAAACTAATACAAATTTCAGATGTTCCAGAGTAAAACAAGTGTCCACTTGAATAATGTTAGCAAACTGTGTTTTGCAAGAAAGCAAATAAAAACTTTCCTGGACTGTTCAGGGAATCAGCTACAGCCCCAAAACACAGGATATTATAACACCTGTCCTACTCCAGTGCTGCAAGTGTTACAAAAATGCAGAGAATCCTTTGGTCCCACAGACATGAGAAGGCAAGAGAGCAAAATGAGCTCAAAACCTCACTTTCACATTCTATCACTCAGAAAAGATTACTGTGACCCCACAACTTACCTGTACACATAATACACCATTCTAAAATAGAGATTTAATCACATATTCTAGAAAACATCATAAACTCAGACTCGTTACAGACTCAGCCAATGATGAGTTTTGCATTTACGTTATTGTTGCATTACTTATTCTTGGTTTTAGGAGTTAATTTGGAATAAGGACAATACCTACACACCATTGCATCTCCTATCTTTTTCATAGAGATTAAGAAGCTTGCTTACACTCCTACTACCAAATACCCTCCTCCACATTCATCTCAACCTTATATAAACGTAAAAAGCACCCCTTAAGTCCTTTTTAAAAGGTTTGTTTTCCATTTCCTTTGGTTGTTTCTTTATATTCTCTTTTGAAGTTTCTCCAGTATTTCATGCTCTTCCTGAACTGCAGACACATCTGAGTAATCAGAGATGGATTTACTGAAGTGAGCTACAGTCTCCATTGCACTAATGCAGCGAATGTCTAACATGACAGAGAAGCACTGCACAGCTAACCTTCACCAATTCCTCACCACATTTCACTGCTCACGTACCTTGCTAGAAGAACATAAGATCACTACCAGCCACTTACATGCTATTCCTATTACTGTACATCTAAGCAAAATATTATCCCCTTTTTCCCCAACAGAGGACACAGTTGTCTAAAACTGTCTGTACGTTACTACTTTCCAAGAGTTTTTTCGTTCTGTTCAGCATCCTCCAAATTCCTTGATCTCATATATACTTATCTTGGTGTTGACCTGCATAAGACAACTGCCATATCACCCTGCCAATAAAGATCATCTCATAAAGGTTACACGTCTTGTTTTTCTTTTGTTTACTACCTATACTGTAAAAGCCACCAACAATATTTTTGTATTTTAGTTAAAACTGCTAGCTGAAACTTGGACTGGTAGTGTGAAACCAGGCTCCATTTTTTAATCGAAAATATTCCCTACAAACACTAAATAATGCAAAAAATTACCAGACCTACATGATTATTCTAGAAAAATCAAGATATTTAACATTCAATACTGCAACCTCTATGATATAAGCCCGAAGGGGTTTTTTTTCCTGTTTTTAACCCTTTTGAGGCCTGTTTTGTTACTGATTAGCCTCTATCTGACAGAAAAATCCAAACTGACCATTCTGTTCTTTTGCCCAATACTTGAAGCTTTCTTCCAGCATGAAAACATTCATTTGCCCAGTGTCTTAATTCACAGATCGGGTCTAGGAGTTGGATTTCAACTATTTTGAACAACCATCTCCAAAAGACAACAGTCACATAGTTCATTACAGACAAGAAGTTTGGCACAACTTCCCCAATTTAAGCCTGAGAGCGTGTAGGTGATACTCAGGACGGATGTACGCACAAGCACAATACAAAGTCATTTGTTCCCAGAAGGCAGAAACTGTGCAAGCACAGAAGCAGCATGGGTCCAGGGTATTTAAATCTGATATTCCACACTGAGAAAATTTCAGCAGCCAGCAGTTAGGAAAGAGCTTTTACTGCGTTTGATGACTGCATGATGATTGCAAAGGTTTTGAGAACTCTTACCATTGCACAAAGAAAACTGCTGCCAAGTGTCTGTATCGCATTCTTCCCAAAAAGAGACCAACACAGACAGCTAAATAGGAAGTTTCAAGTCCTGCTGTCTCACGGATTTCAAAGAAAGAAACTGAAAGGAGTCCCTTGGCCCAGAGAGGCAGACAAGCACACGCTGCCTCAAGGCCGGGATGAACATCTGGAGAGATGTGCAGGCAAGCTCACATCACCGCTGGTAAAGATACACCCCACGAACAGCAGAACCTCACCTTTTCCCACGCCTCACATGAACGAAAACGAGCAGAGGGGCCTCTACTGAAAAAAAAATAAATCTTCTCACTCACCCCGGCTGCAGAACGGGCGCTTCGCCTGGCAGGGTCCCCCGCCTCCCCGCGACGGGATGGCACCCGGTAGGAAGTTACCACGCTCAGCACAAGTAACGCTTTTTCCCGTAATTCCGAAAGGCAGAAACCACCGCCCCCGGCCCAGCGACGCGCGGGGAGCCGCGTCAGGCGCGCACACACACACAGACACAGACCCCCGGCGCTGGGCCCCGCCGCCCGCGGGAAACGCTGCCCGCAGGGCGGAGACGCCGCCGCAGGCCTTGCCCGGGGTGCATGCCCCGCCCTGCCCGGCCCTCCCCTCCCCGGCCCTCCCCTCCCCGGCTGCCGGTCGCGGGACCCCGGG